>Ga0351902_1020_pt1 | contig 53277 bp, 47 predicted proteins | sample BONcelHT113001D5_FD_205828 | JGI IMG/M metagenome (GOLD analysis project Ga0351902, IMG submission 205828) | Enriched cells from coal bed in the Powder River Basin, Montana, United States - BONCAT cells T11 rep1 HSBNCT.T11.300.1.D5 ...
AAGGAACAGTGGACCATTTCCCAGTGAGGCCTTGAAAAGCGTTTTTCGCGAGATAATTTCCGCCTCTCTGGCTTTGGAAGAACCGATGAAGGTGGCTTTTCTCGGACCGAAGGCGACCTTTACCCATATGGCTGCCCTTCAGCAGTTCGGACTTTCCGCAGAACTGGTCCCCCAGAAATCAATTCCGGCCGTTTTTGAAGACGTGGAAAAGGGCCGGGCTCAATATGGGGTTGTTCCGGTCGAGAACTCTACCGAAGGTATGGTTTCCCATACCCTCGACATGTTCATGGAAAGCGAGTTGAAGATTATTGCCGAGGTTCTTCTCGAGGTTTCCCATGACCTCCTGTCGCGTACCGGTCGATTGGCAGATATCAAGAAGGTCTATTCCCATCCGCAGGCAATTGCCCAGTGTCGCAAGTGGCTCGATGACAATCTTCCCAATGTTCCGGTGGTGGATGTCGCTTCCACGGCGTTGGCCGCACAGATCGTCAGTGAAGATTATAATGCTGCGGCCATTGCCGGCGAATCAGCTGCCGCATTGTATGAACTGAAAGTCGTCAAGAAGCGAATCGAAGACCAGGTGAACAATTTTACCCGGTTTCTTGTTATAGGGAAGCAGATTGCGGGAAAGAGCGGCAATGATAAAACTTCACTGATGTTCTCGGTCAAGGATGATCCGGGCGTTCTCTATCGGATGCTTGATCCCTTTGCGCGTCGGGGCATCAATCTGAGCAAAATAGAATCTCGTCCACTTAAAAAGAAGGCGTGGGAATATATCTTTTTCCTCGATCTGTCAGGGCATCTGTCCGATCCCGAGGTTGCCGAGGCGATCAACGAATTGCGCAAATGCTGCCAATTTGTGAAAATTCTTGGTTCCTATTCCAAAAACATCTAGGTTAGGAAGTCGAAGCGAAAATTCGGCTGGGCGGGAAAAGTGGTTCCGTGCGGACCGCATACAAAAAATCTACGGGTTGACCAGATGTCTCTAAGTAACAGAATGGCAGTTGTCGGCGTCGGCCTTATTGGCGGATCTCTGGCGCGAATCCTGCGCCAACAGGGTGAAGTGGGGGAGATTGTCGGGATCGGACGAACCGAGCCGAACCTTCGCCGTGCGGTTGAGTTGGGTGTGGTTGACCGCTATAGTCAGGATCCCTGCCAAGGCGTCCAGGGTGCCGATCTGGTTTTTCTCGCTACGCCCGTTTGTTCCATAGCTTCTGTGTTGGAAAAAATCGCTCCCTTTCTCGCTCCAGGTTGTGTTGTAACCGACGGTGGAAGTGTGAAGGAGTCGGTTATTGCGGCCTGTGAGCCGCTTATGCCGGCAGGAACCTGTTTTGTGGGTGGTCACCCCATTGCCGGTACGGAAAAGTCGGGTGTTGACGCTTCGTTCGCCACACTCTTTCAAGGGAAGCGCTGCATCGTAACCCCGACCGGGAATACCGACCAGTCAGCTCTCCGTAAAGTATGCAGGATGTGGGAATGTGCTGGTGCCGAGGTAATCCAGATGGATGCGCATAAGCATGATCGGGTCGTGGCCGCCATTTCCCATCTCCCGCACATGGTGGCGTATTCCCTGGTAAATGCCGTGGATGGCTACGATCGTTTTGAAGAAAGTATCCTGAAATATTCAGCAGGGGGGTTCCGGGATTTTACCCGTATAGCCTCTTCCGATCCTGCCATGTGGCGCGACATCGCACTCATGAACGGACCGGCGATTATGGAGATGATGGATTTCTTTTCAGATTATTTCGGGCAACTCCGAACCCTTGTCGAGAACGTCGATGGTGACGGTCTGCAAAAGTTTTTTGCCGAATCCAAGAGGAGCAGGGATGCCATTCTATAAGGAATTGAGTGGGAATAGCGAGGATCGAGGATCGAGGTTCGAGGAACGAGGAAAAAGGTTTAAACCTCGATCCTCGATCCTCGCCTCCTAACAGAGTTTTGAATCCAGCGGAGCCGGCAGTGAAAAAGTATACCGTTCGAACAGCCAAAAAAATTGCAGGGACAATCGTGGTGCCGGGCGATAAATCCATATCCCATCGGGCGGTTATGCTCGGTTCGCTTGCCCGTGGCACGACAGTTGTCAGCGGCTTTCTGCAGGGAGAAGATACGATTGCCACCTTGAATGCGTTCCGGCACATGGGGGTCGATGCCCGTGAGGAAGAAGGAAAACTGCATATTCAGGGAACAGGTCTTTTCGGTTTGAGAGAACCGGAAGATGTCCTTGACTGCGGCAATTCCGGCACTTCCATGCGACTGATGACCGGCATCCTTGCCGGCCAGCGTTTTTTTTCCGTTTTATCCGGAGACCGGTACCTGCGGAACAGACCCATGGGACGGGTGATCGAGCCGCTTGCAAAAATGGGCGCGAAAATTCTGGGACGGTCCGGTGGGTCGAAGGCTCCTCTGGCAATCCAGGGTGGAGATTTGAGCGGGGTTTCCTACCTTTCTCCCGTTGCCAGTGCCCAGATAAAATCTTCGCTTCTCCTGGCCGGTCTCTATGCCTGTGGCGAAACAGAAGTGAAAGAACCGTCACTATCGCGGGATCACACGGAAAGAATGTTCCGTTACTTTGGCGCCGATATCGAACCCCGTGCCAACGGTGCCATCATTCGTGGCGGCAGGGAGCTTGAGGGGCGAGAGGTGACGGTTCCTGCAGACATTTCTTCGGCCGCCTTCTTCATTGTCGCAGCCCTTCTGGTCCCAGGCTCTGAACTTCTCATTACCAATGTCGGAGTTAATCCCACCAGAACGGGAATCCTGGACATACTTCTGAAGATGGGGGCGTCCATTGACCTGCTGAACGCGCGGGAGGTCTCGGGAGAACCTGTCGCGGATCTCCTGGTGCGTTCTTCGTCGTTGCGAGGTATCGAAATCGGTGGCGATCTTGTGCCGCGGGCTATTGATGAGTTTCCGGTTCTCTGCGTTGCTGCCGCCTGTGCCGAAGGCAAGACTATCGTACGTGATGCCCGGGAACTTCGTGTCAAGGAAACCGACCGGATTGCCGCCATGGCGGCAAATCTGACCAAGGCGGGGGTCGAAATTCTGGAAACGGAAGACGGTATGGAAATTTCCGGCACCGATACACTGCGGGGGTGTGAGGTCGACAGTTTCGGTGATCACCGGATTGCCATGTCGATGCTGATTGCCGGACTTGTCGCAAGCGGAGAAACAACAGTAACGGACACAGACTGCATTGCGACATCCTTCCCGACCTTTCTTGAGCTTCTGGAAAAGGTCTGCCGGTAATGAGCACTGGTATGGAAACGGAAAAGGGGATTGTTGTTGCAATTGACGGCCCGTCCGGTGCGGGAAAGAGTACCGTAGCGCGTCAGTTGGCCGAACGCCTTGGTTATCTTTATATCGATACGGGGGCTATGTTCCGGGCCGTTGCCTTGACCGTGAAACGGGCGAATGTCAGCCTGGAAGACGATGCTGCGCTTGTGGCATTATGCCGGGATCTGGAAATTACCTTTGTTCGGCAGGGCGGAACGTATCGGGTTCTTGCTAACGGAGAGGATGTCTCCGATGCGATACGGACCCCTGAGATCAGCCTCCTGACTTCCCGGATTTCGACAAAAAAAGCGGTGCGCGAAGTTCTCCTCCATGAACAGCGACGTATGGGGCGTGCCGGCAATGTTGTGCTGGAAGGCCGTGATATCGGCTCGGTGGTTTTTCCGCATGCCGACGTAAAGTTTTTCCTTTCCGCCTCAGCGGAGGAACGGGGAAGAAGACGTTTTCTCGAACTGCAAGCCAAGGGGGAGAAGGTAACCCTGGAGAGAACGATAGCGGAAGTTATTGCGCGGGATGCGCAAGACGAACGGCGGGAACATGCTCCTCTCTGTATGGCGGAAGATGCTCTTGCCATTGATTCGGATGGAATTCCCGTCGCAGAGGTGCTTGGCAGGATGGAAAAAATTGTGCGGCAGAGGGAGTCTGAGCGAAGGGCGTCTTTCTGATTGTGGAAGACGACTTTCTTTCCCGTCCACCGGCAATGTCCGTGAGGAAAAACGTCGGTCGCTTCTGCTTGATACGAAGATTTTACAGATTTACTCTGAAGGAGATGTTGGTTTGAAAATTATCCTTGCTAAACAGGCCGGCTTCTGTTTCGGCGTCAAGAGGGCTACCCAAATGGCCTTTGAGGCGGCCGCCAAAGGAGGGAAGACCTTTACTCTCGGGCCGATTATCCATTCGCCGCAGGTTGTTCAGCGGTTGGAGGAAATGGGGGTCAAGGCGCTTACCTCACTTAAGGACCTTGACAGTGGGGCAATTATCATCCGCTCACACGGCGTAGCCTCGGAAGAGCTTCAGGAAGCCAGTCGCAAGGAACTGGAAATTGTGGATGCCACCTGTCCATTTGTGAAAAAGGCTCAGGAACACGTAAAAAGTCTTTCCCAGGCGGGTTATGTTGTGGTAGTGGTAGGAGATGCTGACCATCCCGAGGTGCAAGGAATCGTTTCGTACGCCAAGGGTCCGGTCTACGTGGTCGGGTCCGGGGAAGAAGCCGGTACGCTGAAGATTTCGGGCAAGATCTGTATTGTCGCCCAGACGACACAGTCTTTCGAAAATCTGAAAAACGTGGTCCTTGAGTGTCTGGTCAAGGGCAGCGAAATCAGGGTATTCAATACTATCTGCGATGCAACGGCCGTACGGCAGGAAGAAGCCAAAGAGCTTGCAAAACATGTCGACTGCATGATAGTTATCGGTGGATACAATAGTGCCAATACAACACGTTTGGCTCAAGTTTGTGCCGAGTTGCAACCTAAAACCTACCACATTGAAACAGCGCAGCAACTGAACCGGTCATGGTTTGCAGGGGTGGACACTGTCGGAGTAACGGCAGGAGCCTCGACTCCCAAGTGGGTTATTGATGAAGTGCTTGAGCATATCAGATGTATTGATGAGAATACTACACATTGAGAATTTTCAAGGGTGTGCTAGGATAAAGCGGGGAAAACATAGAAATTTCAGGGGGTATTACTTTAATGACTGACGAAAAAGATTTGACCAACATCACCAATGAGCCGGACAGGCTGAATAATGATATGGATGATGACCTTAATCAGGGTGCTAGAGAGAATTTTGAAGAACTGTTTCAGGAGAGTCTGCGTCAGCCCATGGTGGGTGAGATTGTAGATGGCGTTGTGGTGCAGATTGACCCGGACTATGTACTGGTAAATATCGGCTACAAATCGGAAGGATGCATCCCGCTGAGCGAGTTCATGGATGAGAACGGTCAACTGACGGCGAAAGTCGGAGATGCCGTGAAGGTATATTTCGAGAAAAAAGAAAACATCCGTGGATATATTGTCCTTTCCCGGAAAAAAGCTGAACGTGAACAGATTTGGGTGCATATCGAGGAAGCCGTTGAATCCGGTGCCCTTGTGGAAGGAAAAATCGTTGCAAATGTTAAAGGCGGCCTTACCGTCGATATCGGGGTGCCTGCTTTTCTTCCCGCTTCGCAAGTTGATGTGCGTCCGATCGGAAACCTCGAAAAGCTTATCGGGCAGTCATTTCAGTTCAAGGTAGTCAAGGTAAACAAAAAAAGAGGGAACGTGGTTCTCTCTCGCCGGGCAATTCTGGAAGAGGAGCGCGACAAACTGAAAACAGATACCCTCGCCACCCTTACCGAAGGCCAGGTTCGCGAGGGAATCGTGAAAAACATCACTGATTACGGTGCGTTTATCGACCTCGGGGGTATCGATGGTCTGCTCCATATCGTGGACATGTCCTGGCGTAAACTTTCCCATCCATCGGAAATCCTGAAGATCGGCGATATCGTTTCGGTCAAAGTCCTGAAATACGACAAGGAAAAAGAAAAGATCTCTCTTGGCATCAAGCAAACAATTCCGGATCCCTGGTTGGTTGTGGAGTCCAAATATCACATCGGTGACCGGATTGTTGGTACGGTTGTCAGTCTTGCAGACTATGGCGCATTTGTTTCGCTGGAAGAGGGTGTGGAAGGTCTTGTCCACGTATCCGAAATGTCATGGACAAAGCGGATACGTCATCCATCCGACGTCTTGAAAGTGGGCGACGAGGTTGCAGCCGAAGTTTTGGGAGTTGATGTCCCGAGCAGAAGAATTTCTCTCGGTTTGAAGCAGATTCAGATGAACCCCTGGACGGTTATCGGTGATAAATATCCCGTCGGTACCAAAATTGAAGGTCAAATCAAGAACGTTACCGATTTCGGGGTCTTCATTGGTGTGGAAGACGGCATCGATGGTCTCGTGCATGTTTCCGACATGTCCTGGACAAAGCGGATCAAGCATCCATCCGAACTGTACAGCAAAGGACAGACCGTACAGGCAGTTGTGCTCAATATCGATCCGGAAAACGAGCGACTTTCCCTTGGCATCAAGCAATTGATTCCTGACCCCTGGAACGAAATACCCGAGAAGTACAAGCCCGGCACCAAAGTAAAAGGGAAAGTGACTTCTGTGACCGACTTCGGCATCTTCCTCGAAATTGAGGAGGGGATTGAAGGTCTCATCCATGTTTCAGAACTTTCTCAGGAGAAAGTTGCCACACCCAAGGGCTTTGCGGCGGTTGATGATGAACTCGAGGCTATGGTGCTGAACATTGACCAATCAGATAAAAAAATTGCCCTCTCAATCAAGGCTCTTGCCGCGAGTGATGCCAGGGGTGACTTCTCCTCATTTGGCAATTCCCAAGGCGAGGCGACATCGAACCTGGGAGAGTTATTGAAGGAAGAGATGAAGAAAAAGTAACAGTACCGACGTGCTGGTAGTGAAAAATTTTGTGGAGAGCCAACTGGATTGTTGCTCGGAGTTCGAGCGTCCAAGAGATATTTTTTGGCCGTAGTACTCCGTGCAACCGGCCCTTCCCCGTAACTTTTTTTGCCTGTTGCCCACGTGCAGCAGGACGTGTATTGCCTGCACCGATACCTGGCTGCAGAGAATGCCCGAAAAAACCGGCACGTTCACTGTTAGACACGATACTGTTAAAAATATGGAATAAGGAGTTTCGGCGTATGACCAAAAGCGAATTGGTTGAAAGGCTGGTTGACCAAAACAGCCTTTTGACGCGAAAGGATTCAGAGCTCATCGTTGATATTGTTTTCGACAGTATCCGCACAGCTTTGAAAAACGATGAAAAGGTAGAAATCCGTGGATTTGGGAGCTTTACAATACGTGAGCGTGGTCCCCGTGAAGCAAGAAACCCGAAAAGCGGTGAAATTGTCCAGATTCCAGCTAAAAAGACTCCTTTTTTCAAGACTGGCAAGGAATTGAGGGACAGGGTCAACAACTCCTGATACAAGGGTACATCCAACGAACCACAGGCTGTGATATGAAAAGCGGGTCACTGTCTGATGGCAGGTCGGCACGCCCGGGTGGCGGAATTGGTAGACGCAAGGGACTTAAAATCCCTCGGTCGCAAGGCTGTACCGGTTCGATTCCGGTCCCGGGCACCAGAAAGAAAGGTTGGCTTTTACGAGCCAGCCTTTTTTATTTGCCCCTAAGGAGCTGCAAACAAATACCATGGGCATCTTGCATCTCATCTTCAGGCCATCTTTGACCGAACTTCAATCGCCAAATCCTCAACGTAGCCCTGCTACGTCTGCGGTTTGGCTCAATCAGTTCTGTCAAATCTGACCTAAATCTGAGCGCAATCTTGACCATGTTGTTCATTTACAGCTCCTTGGCTGGTGAAGCCGGAAACTACCTGTTCAATTGCTTTCTCGTATCAATCCGGAAGCTCTGAAAAGTGCTTTCCATGTAGGTTTCGGGGCAGTTCGGGTCCGGCCCCTGCCCGGACTTTCCGGAAGAAAACTTGCTGGCCTACAGAATGGCAAACTCTCACGGTGAGTTATTTGCCATTTTTTTCTCGAAAGTGCGTATGATGAACAGTCAGGTTATCTTCAGGGAATGTCATCTTTGCGACATGGCCTCGCCAGAAGAGGGGTAGTCAGTTTAGTATGGAAAATAGGGAAACTAACATTTTTTTAGGGCGACAGCCGATACTTGACCGTGAGCAGAGTATTGTTGGCTACGAACTTCTCTTTCGCTCTGCAGACACTCTCCACGCCAACATTGGCGATCAAGCCAATGTTGATTCATTTGTGATCAGTAACGTTCTTTCGAATTTCGGAATCCAAGAGGTGTTGGGGAAGCATAAAGGCTTCATCAATGTGACGGGAGCGCTCCTCATGAGTGATCTCCTGGAAATCCTTCCAAGGGAGCAAACCGTTATTGAAATACTTGAAACGGTCGAGCTTTCAGATGCCCTTCTGCACAGGTGTCGCGAGCTGAAAGAACAAGGATTCACCCTGGCACTGGATGACAACTTGTACCATCCCGATTACGAACCGCTGTATGAAATCGTTGATATTGTAAAGATTGATGTCCTGCAGGTACCCGCAGATTCGCTTAAACAGATGGTTGATCTCCTCAGTAATCGCGGATTGACGCTTCTGGCGGAGAAAGTTGAAACGATAGAACAATATCATTTCTGCCTCGATCTGGGTTTTGACCTCTTTCAGGGGTACTACTTTGCGCGTCCTGCCGTGCTGAATAAACGGAAGGTAGACGTATCAGGGGTTGCTCTTCTCAAGCTGCTGGAACTCATTTGCAGGGATGCCGAAATAACGGAAATCGAAGAAGCCTTCAAACATAACCCCAACCTGACCTATAATCTTCTGCGGCTGGTTAATTCGGTTGTTATCGGTATGAAGGAGAAAATTCGAACACTCCGTCACGCACTTGTAGTTCTGGGTATGCAACAATTGAAACGCTGGATTCAATTGGCATTGTTTGCTTCGGACAAGACCGGTGCGGCAGGGAATCCTCTCCTTGAATCAGCTGCGACCCGTGGTCGTCTGATGGAAATTCTGGTCAAGGAATGGGGGCCGGGACCTCAGGACCAGGACTATTCCGAAAGCGCCTTTATGACTGGAGTTCTCTCCTTGGTCGACGTTCTCCTTGGGACTCCGATGGAGAAGATACTTGCTCAGCTCAATCTTGCCGAAGAGGTGCGCCTGGCGCTTTTGGAGCGAAAAGGGGCCCTCGGGAGCCTTCTGTTGCTGACGGAAAAACTGGAGAACCTGGATTTTGCCGAGGTTTCTCAACTCTTGAACCAGTATCACTGCAGCCGGGAAATTCTCATTACTGCTCAGCTTGAGGCTATTGAATGGACGAATAGTCTGGATGAGGCTTTCTGATCTTAGGAGCTGTAAACAAATAACATGGGCATCTTGCATTTCATCTTCGGGCCATCTTTGGCCGTGCATCAATCGCCAAATCCTCAGCGTAGCTTTGGCTACGCCTGCGGTTTGGCTCAATCAGCACAGCCAAATCTGACCCAAATCCGAGCGCCATTTTGACCATGTTATTCATTTACAACTCCTTAGCAGTGACACGCTTCAGGGTACCCGCTCGTTTTGCCAGCCTGGCGGAACCCGGTTTTCCAGCCAATATATCCAGGCGAGAAGTTCGGCAACAGCTCTATAGAGCTCTGGCGGGATATGCTGGTCCAGGTCAACCTGCATCAGGAGGTTGACCAGTTCCGGTGATTCGTGAACGAAAACAGCCGCATCCCTGGCCTGATCGATAATTGCCTCAGCCACGACTCCTCTTCCCTTTGCCACGACCTGTGGTGCGTACAGACCTTCTTTGTAGGAAAGCGCAACTGCTTTTTTGCTGTCCTTATCCTTGTTTATCATACGCAATTACCATGTCACTCAAGGTGAGACCCGAACCCGCCATGGATTGTTCGAGGCTGCCCAGCTCCCTTTTCATTTGATCTTTTGTAGCTGCTGTGTCAGTTGTGATTCGTCCCGTTATTCCTTGTCCGTTGAAAACGAGGGTGGCATTGATTGAGCCCAGCTTCGGCAGGCAAAGGCGGATGGAGGTTCGCCAGGGAGGCTCTGAGTCATGATCACTTTCCGCATTTTGTTTTTCCACCTCCCATTCCATTTCCTGGTCCTGCCACACCGTGCCCTGCCAACGAAAAATGCCGCTTACAAGGGTTTCCAACTGTTCCCTGAGTAGTGACGAGGTGAGCGGGTCCGAAAGAGCGGTGATGTTCAGCTGTCTGTCCGGCAGGTCATTATTCTTTGCTGCCGCTGCCAAAGAACCGTTTGTATCCGTCATGAGGTTGAGATTTTCTGCTGCGGATTTTTCGGCTGTTGAATCTTGTCCCTTTTTCACCATGGCTGCAAGGCGTAACCGGGATTCCTTCAGGATGTCCGCAAAAAGTCTTTCGCCCAAAAACCACTGCACCAGGTGCGACTCGTAAAAGAGCCCGGAGAAGGACAGGGCATTGCGGAGCGAAGCTGCCAGAATTGAGGTGTTTGCCGGAGCTGAGGTAAAAAGCGGCTCGAGAGATTTTACGGCCTGTGCGGAGGTCTGGACCGAGGATCTTTTACGTAACTCAAGGAGAGAGGCTGCAGTAGTGCTCAAGGTAACCGGTGACGCTTCACTCCGTGGACTCTGCAGCAAGAATTCTGGTCGGGGTTCTCCGGTTCGGAAAGTGAGAGAGAGGTTTGTTCCGGGGCGAGTCGGTACCGGCAACTCCGTTCGAAAGATATCCCCGGCGATTTTTAGCAGATACACCTGGTCCGACAGTCGAGCCAGAACCTCTCCGTTAACCTGTTGACCCGGAACGAGTTTCTGGTGGGATCCGGAGTTGCTTTCCCCGGCTCCGGTCTCGGGGGCTACTTTTGTTGCGGAGAGAATCGCTCGCCAGTAATCGTTGTTGATTCTCATTAGTGAAGTCCCCAAACGCGGAATAAAGACTCAAATGGTGATTATTCGTAAAGATTCGGCACCAGATTCCGATATGTGCTAGTACGGGTCATGATAGAGTATCGCAACCATTTTCTCCAGCACTATTAGTATCCGGCCCGGTAGCGGGTTTTGTAGCAGTTACTTTGACTCCGCAAGCAATTTCCGCAAAAGAAACCGTCGGCTGGTTTGCGATAGTACCTCCCCACTGGTAAGGGATCAATGATGATAGTGAAAAGGGTGCTCCTGAAAAAAATACTTCAATCCGGTTACATTGCCGAGTTTACCCTGGTGAAGCGTGAAGGTCATTACGAAGCGGCTCTGTATCTCAATGGCAAGTATGTTGGTGGGCCATCGTCCCCGCAACTGCTGACTTCCCCAAAGGGTGATCTGACTCACTGGATGGGAAACCGGCCAACTGTCGGCCTAACCGAGAGTGAGGCTGAACGGGTCATCAGTGAGGTTGAGAACGAGAATGCCGTCGTACTGCATCGTAAAAAGAGCGGTTGGGAGGCATGAATAACCCGATGCAGGACTTTCCTCTAACCACGATGTGATCGATTTCGGGTTGTTTTGCCTTGTTTCTTTGTGCTATCCTCCCAGAGATAGAACCGAGGAGAAGCCAAAGAAACCCATGAAAAGCAAACTTCTTATTCTAGATGACGATGATGCCATACTCCAACTCCTTGCTGCTGTTTTTGAAGATGAGGATGTTGAGCTACTTCTGGAGACCGATAGCGAGGCTGCGGTAAAGAGAGTTCTTTCAGAGCATCCGAATGTGGCGATTCTCGATATTTGTCTGCCGAAAAAATCCGGCCTGGAAGTTTTGCGGGAAGTAAAAGCCATAGATCCCGGTCTGTCCGTAATCATGACAACCGGCTATCGTACAACGCAGAATGCCATTGAAGCGATGAAGCACGGAGCCTATGAGTATCTCACCAAACCTTTTGACATCGAGAAGTTGAAGGAGGTTTTTCGTAAAGCACTGGAATGCAATCTCCTGAACCGTAAGGTTCGCTATGCCGAGATTTCCGATCAGATTGACGATGATGAACTGGAAGAAGACATTATGATCGGCTCTTCGCCCCAGATGATCCAGATCTGGAAGATGGTGGGTAAAGTGGCTGCCTCCGATGCCAGTGTTCTTATTCAGGGCCCCAGTGGTACCGGTAAGGAACTGCTTGCCCGGGCGATTTATAATAATTCGAAACGTAGCGACAAAACCTTTCTTGCTGTGAACTGTGCCGCACTTCCTGAAAATCTTCTGGAAAGTGAGCTCTTCGGTCATGAAAAAGGGGCGTTTACCGATGCTCATTCCCGCCGGATCGGCAAGTTCGAACAGTGCAACGGCGGGACCATCTTCCTCGATGAGATAGGTGAGATGAGCCTGTCGAATCAGGGAAAGCTCTTGAGAGTGCTGGAAAATCAGGATTTCGAACGGGTAGGCGGAAACGAAACCATCAAAGTGAATGTCCGGGTGGTGGCTGCAACCAATTCCAGCCTGGTCGGCGCCGTCAAAGACAAGACCTTCCGGCTTGATCTTTTCTACCGCTTGCGTGTGGTTTCCTTTTACCTCCCACCTCTTCAGGAGCGTTTGGATGATCTTCCGCTCCTGGTCGATCTCTTTGTCAAGAAGTATTCTCGTCAATATGAGAAGAGGGTTAAGGGGGTGTCCCCTGAGGCCTTGGATCTTCTGATGAAACATCCCTGGGAGGGAAATATCCGTGAATTGAAGAATATCATCAATTCGGTTGTCCTGTTCTGTAAAGGTGATATCCTGCTCCCGGAAGATTTCGATTCCCTCCTCAACGTCAAGACCGTTCTCAAGAAATCGGAGATTGACCTTGAGAATGGCAGCGATGAGTACTTTACTGCATTTTTCGAAATGCTCGGGCCCGCTTTCAGTGATATCTGCAAGCGAGAGAATGGCAACGTATACGAGAAGATCGCCAGTGGCCTGGAAAAGGCCTTGATCCAGCTGGCCTTGGACAAGAGCAATAACAATCAGGTGGTCACCTCGAAGTTGCTGGGGATAAGTCGAAATACTCTCAGGGACAGGCTTGAGAGGTACTCTTTGCAGGAAGACTGAACCCAGGTTGTGCCTGAAGTACGCTGTCGCCGTAAAAACATTTTTTTATTGTTTCCATGTTGATTCAAAACAGTTATAAATTCTGCCCGCACCCGTTTTTCTTCCTTTTTTCCCCTTCTTTGTTCAAGCTCTGATCAAACTTCGCTATAATCACGTAACTACCCGAAATGACCAGTATTAATTGTAGTGGTCAATGTTGTCTGTTCAATGCCTGCGCAGTTCATTAAGATTGCAATTTGCAAATAAGATCCTGCTAACTCATGTAACTTGTTGATATTAATTGGTATTAGTAGTTTGTGGATTATTTCTGACTTTTGGTACTCTAGTTGCAGAGATTATGGTCAAACGACGTTATTACCAGTTGTTTTACCGACAGCTTACGATCATATGCTTGATTTCAGATAGTATCCGGGGGAGCAATAGCCATGGCAGAAAAGAGAGTCCTGATAACTGACGATGACAAGCAAACCAGGGATCTTGTTTCCACATTTCTGGGCTATAGGGGTTACAAGGTTTTTCAGGCTTGTGATGCGATGGAGGCCTTGGAACTGATTGAGCGCGAGGATATCGATCTGGTCGTGACTGATGTCATGATGCCGAAGGTGAACGGATTGGAGTTCATTAAGCGCGTCAAGGCGGTCCGGCCCGAGTTGGTTGCTATCGTGTACAGTGCCTACGGTAACAGCGTTATGACCGCAAACCTCCTCAAGGCGGGTGCTTTTTTCTATCTGGAAAAGCCATTTGACCTCGAAGAACTCGATTCGATCATACAGCGTGGTTTTGATCACCATGCTCTACAAAGCCGAAGCTATCGTTCGAGTCCTAATGTCAAAAACAGGTCTCGGATAAAAATGATAGGCGAAAGTCCGAAAATGATGGCCCTTTTCGAGCTTATCGAAAAGGTTGCCGATTCCGATGCCACGGTTCTCATACAAGGTGAGTCCGGAACCGGTAAGGAACTTGTTGCGCAGTCGATTCATGAACTGAGCGCACGTAAAAGCAGAAATTTTGTTCCGGTCAATTGCGGGGCGATCCCTGATGAACTGTTGGAAAGCGAGCTTTTCGGGCACGTAAAGGGATCATTTACCGGCGCGGTGGCAAATCGTGTCGGGCGGTTTGAGATGGCTGACAGGGGGACCTTGTTCCTCGACGAGATCGGCGATATGAAAACTAGTCTCCAGGTGAAGTTACTGAGGGTTCTGCAGAGCCGTGAATTGGAGCCTGTCGGGGCAACCCGCACCAAAAAAATCGATACCAGGATCATTGCCGCAACACATCAGAATCTGGAAAATCTTGTGGAAGCAAAAATTTTCCGTGAAGATCTCTTCTATCGTCTTTCAGTAATACCGATTGTTATTCCACCCCTTCGAGAGAGGAAAGAGGATATACCTCTTTTGGTAGCTAATTTTATCGAGAAATTCAGCCGAGACACCAGACGGAGTGTTCAGGGATTTGACCACGAGGCAATGGAAGCACTTATCGCCTTTGATTGGCCGGGCAACATCCGTGAACTCGAGAATCTGGTTGAAAGAATGGTCATCCTGAAAGGAAATGGTACCATTACCTTCCAGGATCTGCCGGAGAAATACCGTGGCAAAGCCCTTAAACCTCGAGTTGAAGCTGCTCCACTTCCGATCGATGGAATTTGCCTCAGCAGTGCCGTGGAAGAATTCGAAAACCGTCTGATTCTTCAGGCCCTGGAAAAAACCGGGGGCAATAAAAAAGAAGCTGCTACCCTGCTGAATTTGAAGCGCACGACGTTCATTGAGAAATTGAAAAAGAAGAAAATGCATGCATCGGAGTTGGCTTTCGCAAGTTAAGTGAGTAAGAGGACCCCATGTCGATACGTTCCGTTGACAACCTGTTCCCGCAAACTTCCGAATCAGCAGTGGGGAAATCTGCAGCTACCGAGCGGAACGGAACCACTGCAGCCTTTGCACAGCTTCTGGTCTCAGCCGGGAAAAACGGCACATCCCAGCCGCCGGATTCTGCCTCTCTGACTGCACGGGCAGAGCTTCTCCGTCTTCGCATGATGCGGGACGCTCTCACCCTTGATTCCGGTTCGCAAAATTCAATGCCGGCCTATTCAGGATCCCAACCCGAAAACCTGTTTCGTGCACTGTCCATCTACCGCGAAGCTGCCGGTGCGATACCGCAGGACTCCCTTGAGATACTGAACGAAGTCTCGGTCTCTGATGAGTTGCCTCCGCATGCTGCCTCTGGTGCTGCTGCAGAACCGCAAGCGGTGCCTGGAACGATAGATGAGATTATCGGTAAAGCTTCTCGTCGGTTTAACATTGAGCCGGGTTTGATCAAGGCGGTAATCAAGGCTGAAAGCAATTTCAATCCCAACGCGGTTTCTTCTGCCGGTGCCCGTGGTCTCATGCAATTAATGCCGGGAACAGCAAGTGGACTGGGCGTAACAGATTCTTTTAATCCTGAGCAGAATGTCATGGCGGGAACCCGGTATCTTCGTCAAATGCTCGACAGGTATAACGGAAATCTGGAGTCTGCCCTGGCCGCTTATAACTGGGGGCCGGGCAATGTTGACAAGCGTGGAAGTTTTCTTCCTCGCGAGACGAGAGAATACCTGGTAAAGATCAAATCCTTGTACTCGGGTTTTGCCGGGTAAGTACCATCCTGTTTGATTTCCTCTAAATCCCCTGTAGCCCGTTTTTACATACTTCAACTCACCACACCATGGCAACTCCGATGATCATGAATTGTTCCTACGGTTCGTACGGTCAAAAATTTTTTTGTCTTTTAACAAGAAAGACCATCCCGTTCGCCATTCCCGCTCTCTTCATAATCTACCCCCCTGCTTTTCATAAAACTTTTGACACTATCTAGTTGCGACGGCAGGTACTCCCCTTTTACTGAAAGCAGTACTTCTGCCCGAGGCCTCGTTGTCATTTTTCCGGCTGTTACGCACAATTTCTTCTGAGAAGAGAGCGGTCAATAACCAGGCAGATCAAAATAACCGTCCTCTGGACAGGAGTGCTGGTCCTGCTGGTAAGTACCGTCTAACTGCTTGAAACAATGGGTGAAGTAACAACATACCTTTCCCCGAGTCACTATCTGACCAGCCAGATCCAGACAGCTTTTGCGATTCCCTACGGCCGAAAACGACGTCCGGGTAAAGTATTTCCAATTCTTGGCAGATTTATTGCTGAATACCTTCTGTAGAATCCATCAACAGGAGTGTGCACAGAATGGGATGCGGCCTTGTGACAATGAACAGGGATAATCAGGATATTCATTTCACTGCTTTTTCAGAAAATTTCCCGGCCGACTCGTTTCTTGATTCGTTGTCGACCGGTGTCATTTTTACGGATTGCAGTGGGATTTTGACTTTCATGAATCGCAAAGCCGAGAGACTACTGGAGATCTTCAAGGAAACGGTGATCGGGAAACGAATCGATATGCTTCCCCTGCGGACACCGCTCTATAAAGTGATGAGCGAAGATTGTCGGGATTTGCCTCTGGAGATGAACATTTGCGGGCGTGTTCTGCAAGTCCGATCCTCCGAGGTTCTTTCAGCGGATAAGAAACTACAGGGAAGTATTTACGAACTAATCGACGTAACTCTGGAACGGGATGAAAAGCGCAGCCGCGAGGAGTTTGTCGCCAAGATGACCCATGATCTGAAGTCTCCCCTTATGGTTCTTCAGGGTTATGTGCAGGCGATCAAGCTCGGCATGTGGGGTGAAATTCATCCGAAGCTGCAGAAGACACTTGAAGACATGGAGAGGAGCGGCAAGAGCCTCTACTTTATGATCGAAGACCTGCTTGACGTTTATCGACTTGAAATGGGTCTGGTGCAGATCAAGCGGCTGCCGTGTGATCTTTCTGAACTGTTGGAAAACTGTTGTCACGACCGAGCGCTCGAAGCTGTAGAGCAGGGCGTTTCTCTTATTCTAAAGATTTCCGGCAAGCTTCAAAAGGTGGAACTGGATGCGAAGCAGTTTTCGCGGGTGTTTGCAAATATTGTCGGAAATGCCGTCAAGTTTACCCCGCGGGGCGGGAAAGTGACGGTAACCGCCCGGATTCGCGGAGATAATTTTCAGGTGTCGGTTAAAGATTCCGGAATAGGAATAGCCAAGCCGGACCAGTCTCTGATATTCAAGAAATATTATCGCACCGACCAAGCCGCCGGTTTTAAAGGTTCCGGGCTCGGACTTGCACTCAGTAAGGAGATCGTCGAGGCCCATGGCGGAACAATCGAAGTGGAGAGTGTGGTAGGGAAAGGGAGTGTCTTTACCATAATCGCCCCGATTGCGGAGTAGGCTTCTTTCGATCCGATGGTGTTGCCAGTTTCTCGTTGCACTGTAGTCGGTCCGGAAAGAAAAGATTAAAGTTCCGGTCATATCGTGCGATAAGAAACTTTGAAATGACCTGCTTTGTTGCAGAGTAGCGAAGTTCAGGCATTCTGTTGCTGATGGGAAGCAATCGCCACGGAGAGGTATCCTCGATGCCGAGTTGGCCTTCCGGGTCATGGCGAGTCGCTTCTTCTAGTGCGGGTCAATTTTCAATAATGAGAGGAGAGCTGGTTATGGCGAATATTTTGATTGTCGATGATTCCTCAACCATGAGGAAAATTATCTCGAGATCCTTGAGGCAGGCAGGCCTTGCCGTTGATGATATCTTCGAGGCGGGCGATGGTATCGAGGGACTGAGCGTCCTCGGGGAGAAAAGTGTTGATCTTATCCTTTCGGACATCAACATGCCGAACATGGATGGTCTCGAGTTTATCAAGCAGGTTCGCGCAAATGGAAACAATGTGCCGATCGTTATGATTACTACCGAGGGCGGCGAAGACATCATCAAAGAGGCTATTGCCAGCGGTGCCAGCGCCAGCATCAAAAAACCATTTACTCCGGACCAGCTCAATGAAAAGCTCGGAGGTATGCTATGATGCTGAATGCCTTGGTAGAAGAGGCAACCCATCTGAAAGAAGCAGATATGGCCCGTCACGTGATAGATGCGACCAAGGAAGTTTTTTCGACCATGATCATGATGGATTTGGACGCCAACTTTCCTCTGAGCGAATCGGTCAACACTTTTCACTGCAGTATTAGTGGCATGGTGGGCATGGCCGGTACCTATACGGGTATTCTCGCCATTCATTGTCCCCAGAGTTTCGCTCTCAAGGTAACATCCAACATGCTCGGCATGGAGGTGGAAGAGGTCGGCGAAGATGTGACCGATGCCCTCGGCGAGATTGCCAACATGCTTGGCGGTTACGTGAAAATGGTCCTTTCCAAAGGGGGGATGGACATCAACCTCTCTATCCCGACGGTTATTTCCGGAGAGGAATATACCATCAACGCCATGTCGGACAGCGACTGTGTACTTGTTCCTTTTACTCACAACGAAGACAGTTTCCTTGTAAGCCTCAAACTCAGAAAAGAATAACCACCAGGAAACGGAGCGGTACGGCATCATGGCAGGATACGACAAACTACGGAAGATGATTCAATCGGCGCTCAAGCAGTCTGCTGAAGAAAGCAGCATGCTTTTGAATCAGGAACTTACGGTGAATGACACTGAAGTTCTGGAGTTCGACAAGCAAGCCTACCTGGCTGACCTGGAGGATTCTGCTTTTGTCGTTCCGGTTGATTCGCGGGAAGATTACCCCGGTCGAATTCACCTGGTTTTCTCGCTTCGTGATGCAATCCTCATGAGCGGTATTCTTTTGGGAATTCCCTCTGGGCGAATTTCCGAAAAACGTAAACTCCTTATTCTGGAAGCTGATGATATTGATGCTTTTTCCGAAATTGCAAATCAAATAATCGGTACATTTAACTCCGTATTTCAGCCTCTCCTGCCGGACAAATTTCACCTCAAGCAGCTTCCCCCGGTGAAATTTGTTCCGCAGGTCGACGAGGTGACCGACGATGTGCCGGTCCCCGACGAGGAATACCTGGTATACAAGGCTCAGATTAAACTGGGGGGGGACGATCTGAATCGGTTCGATATCCTGGTCCCCCTAACTCTTGCCGCCTGTATCGATCCCCAGGAAGCCATTCCGGAGGCTACCTACGAAGAACCAGCCATCCATGATCAGGCGGAGTCACTGCGTCGCCTCTTTCCTGCAGATTTGGCCGGGGAAACTTCATCAAAACCGACCCGTGGAGTAGCAGGTGGTGGGTATGTGCTGGTACTGGAAGATGACCACGATGCTGGTGAGGAGGTAAAGGGTTTCCTGCTTGCCAGTGGATTTATGGTGATTGTCTCCCACTTGGGCGCCGACATAAAAGATTTTTTTGCCGAGGAAGAAATTCATGCTGTCGTGCTCGGCGTGAAAAAGGCCGACGAATGGGAGCTTTCCCTGTGCTCGAAAATCAAGGAGATGTCTGGAAATCCACAGTTGCCCATTATTGTCTGTGCCAGCCAATGGACGCGTACCGGCGTCTTTAAAGCGCTGAAAAATGGCGCGAAAGACATTATCATGAAACCCTACGAACAGAGCGAACTCCTTGGCAAGCTCGGGAAGTTTCATGCCGCGGCTTGACGAAGTGTCAAAATAACGACCGTTATTTGCGTACGTATCTTTGACTTCATGACGTATGCTCGATCTGAACTCCTGCTGCCCGGGAGTTGATTCTCCCGTCCCGGCCGGTCTTGCTGGTTTGGGCTTTACCCCTGCAAGTTTTCCCCCTGTGATACCATCCCTTTTGTTTTCAACATGTTAGCTCCCTATGTTTCCTTCCGCTGGTCCCCCTTTTTCGTGTCGACGACGATTACGGAACGGTTGCATCCTCGGCGTATTTCCTCTCTTTCTTCCCTTCACGGAACCGGCACGGGTTTTGCCCCTGTGAACAGGTATCGATCTCGGTTGGAGGGTATGGCGTGGCATTCAGATCAGCTGAAAAAAAGAGAAGGGGGAAGGGCAGATCGCACGGTATCCTGGCGCTGCGCGCTGCCTGCCGACTGGTGATTGGTGTCGCATTTCTCCTGGGAATTTTTTGCAGCGATCTCAAGGCCGCGGAAAACAACAATCGCCTGTATCGGATTGATGTGCAAAAGAAGGAGAAATTCACCCGGTTCGTTTTTGTCTTTGCTTCACCTCCCCACTATAGCGTTACCCATGCTCCAGGCCGGAAAGTCATTCTCACTTTCAAAGACACCAGTGGGCCGTTACTGAAAAAATTCAATTCCTATAACGATTCCAGGGTTGAAAATTTACAGTTTTCCGATCAGGGTGCCCGTCTTCGCTTCAGATTTACCACGAAGGAGAAAACTCCAGGGTTTCGTTTCCTGGCTGTCTGCCTGCCGAATGTCCTGACCCTTGATGTGGGTGAATCACTCCAGATGAATGGTGCCGCATCCATGCCGCCTGGCCGAGAGCAGATATGGAAAGGTGCCGACAGATTGATCCATGAGTTTGATCCCCCTTTGCTCTCGGAGATTCCCTTTTTCCCGACCCCCGGACCGCTCATCAGCAAGCTATTGTCCGGTGATGACCTCAAGCTGTTTCTGCAAGGAGAAAATTTCCTTTACCGGGAACGGGGTGCGGAAGCGGAGGAAATATTTTCAGGATTGCTTGGCAGAAACCCGTCATTACGTGCCATAGCAGCGTACCGACTCGGTGAAGCCCAGTACCAGTTGCAGAAATACCAAACGGCTCTCGGCTGGTTTCGCGAGGGGGAAAGATTGTGGCCTGACTATCTGGTTCAGAGCCCCTCGATGGTTTTTGCCTACGCCGACACGCTGGCCCGTTGTGGGGAGAGTGTTGCCGGCCGCAGAATCCTGGTACGAATGATTATCGGCATGTCTGAGACAAAATACGGACCGATTCTGCTTGTTCGTCTGGCGGATATCTCCGCACGCGGGGGGCGCGGATTGGATGCCGTGGCGGTGTACCGCACAGTTATGGAAAAGTTTCCCGGGACACGGGCCGCCTATCTGGCGGCAACCCGCCTGGCCGATCAACGGCTCTTTGCGGTTACCAGCAACAGCTATCATGTTTTGGCAGACGAATATCTGGGTGTTTACCGGAAAACCAGCGACCCCGCTTTGAAAGAGGAGGCACTTTTCAAGTCAGCCCTCATTACTTCACTCTATGGTCCCTCTGCCGAGGCGGTCAACTCCGTTGCCGAGTATCTGAAGAAATTCCCGGCCGGGGTCTTCGCCAATGTGGCTGCTACAATGCGGGAAGACCTGCTCCTTTCACTGTATCGTGAACTGGACACCGCCGGCGATTGCAAGGCACTGGTGAAACTGGTGCTCGACAATCGCAGTTATCTTGCACGATGTGTCGCTGAAAAGGATTTCATTCCTCATCTCTCCGCCTGTTTCAAGGAACTGGGAATGATCCGTGAGGAGCTTGAGCTTTTCAGCTCGATGGCAGACACGGCATGGGTCGGAGCAAACCAGCCCTTTCTCTATTTTCAGATTCACGAGGATTCGTGGACACTTGGTGAGTTTGCCATGGCAGAGGCATCGGGCAAGCTCTACCTGGAAAGGTTCTCTGCCGATGGCAAGGCAGAAAAGGTCCGGGAACAGGTCGGTTCGATCCAGTACCGGCACGGAGATATGCGTTCTGTGGCCAGCACCTTATCCCCCCTGTTGAAAGCCAAGACGAAGGCTGCAAGCCCGCTAAGTTACTACTATCTTGGCAAGGCCTGCGAAAAATTGCTCGACCTGAAGCGTGCCGGGCTGGCAATGGCGCTGTATCTTGGAAGTCAGTCGCACGGCACGGATACGGCGTTGACTGCTGATGCCCGGATCGTGCTCGCTTCCGCTCAGCTTTCCCGGAAGGAAACGACTGGCGCCCTTGAAACGTATCGAGCGGGCTATGAAGGCTCTCGTGGGGAAAACCGCGACATGTTTCTCTATAAAATGGGGGAGACATATCTGGCCCTGAAAAATGCCGCTGAAGCCCGTATTCGCTGGGAGCAGTTGGTTCGAGAAGGGAAAGACCCGGTGTGGAAGAGCCTGGCCATCCAGGCCCTTGCCGATCTGTCCTGGCGTGATGAGTGGAAGCACTAAGCGAAGATGAGGTGGCGGCCTGGAATGTTCAGCTATCGACAAGCACTACATCACGTCAAAATTACGTCTTCTGTCAAAAAGTATAGGGGGGAAATAGCCTCCCCGTGCGCCTATCTAATCAAAATGTATTGTTTCTGCAGCGTATTTCAGCTGGTACGAGTTTTGCTCATCTGTAGGTGAGAAATTGAAAAGGAGCGAATCATGTCTATTGACACTATGTTCGGTTCAACGATTGGCCTGATGGCAAAGAATCTCGACCTGCGGGCAAAAAACCAAACGTATATAGCAGGAAACCTGGCTAATGCCGAAACTCCTAATTATCGCGCAAAAAGCTTTTCTTTCGAGGATCAATTGAAAGGTGCTTTGCATAGTAAAGATGCCGGCTCCATGGCTCCGGTCCCGGCGAATCCCCGCCATATCCCGATTAAGGGAAGTGCCGGCAAGCTTGAGGACGTGAAGGGTACGGTGGATGATGCACCCACGAGCGGCCTTGGCCGGGACGGAAACGGAGTTGACCTGGAGAGGGAGATGGGGCGGATGGCGGAAAACCAGATACTCTACAATGCTTCGATACAGATCCTGGCAAAGAAATTTGAAGGGCTGAAGTATGCAATCAAAGGAGGGGTCTAAATGGATTTCTTTTCCTCACTGGAGGTAAGCTCCTCGGCGTTGACGGCTGAGAGAACCAGGATGAACCTGATTGCCGGTAACATGGCTAACGCAAATTCTACCAGAACAGCTGAAGGCGGCCCCTATAAAAGGAAAGATGCCGTTTTTACCGCACAACAGCCCGGTTCTCCCAACTTTGGCGCAACGCTCAGCCGTTTCGGAGCCGGCACAGCCGCGGGTGTGCAGGTCACGGCAATCCTTGAAGATCAATCAGCTCCCCGGCTCCAATTTGACCCGAAGCACCCTGATGCCGATGCCAAAGGTTTCGTTGCATTACCGAATGTCAACATAATCGAGGAAATGGCCGACATGATTACCGCCAGCCGTGCCTATGAAGCAAATATAACTGCGGCACAGGCGGCAAAGTCCATGGCAATGAAAACACTTGAATTGGGACGATAACAACCACCCGGCTCTGCCGTGATCGACACCGGTGAGTCAGGCGTTGGCAACAAATACAGGTTCTACAGGAGTAACGTATGGTTATTAATGGAATTAGCAGCAGCCTCGGTACTTCCGGAATATCCAGTCCTTTTCCCACAATGGGAACCAAGGCAACGGGAACGTCTTCCACCACGGAAGGTTTTACGCAGATATTCGGGGATGCCATCGGGAAAGTCAAAGACCTGCAGAATCAGTCTGATGCGGCCATTGGAAAGCTTGCCACCGGTGAATCCAAGGGACTGCACGAGGTGATGATCGCCATGGAGAAATCGAGCATCTCATTCCAGTTTCTCACCCAGGTGCGCAATAAGGCCCTTGACGCCTACCATGAAATTATGCGGATGCAGGTGTAAAGGCGGTTCAAGGTTCAACGTTGAAAACCTCGTACCTCGTACCTCGAACCTTAAACTAAGAACCTTGAACTTTGAACCTCGAACCTTGAACTTTATTTTCCCCCCTCGGGAGTTGTTATGCCGGATGTGCTGAAAAAATTACTCGAACCGTTTCTTGCCATGAGCCCTACGAAACGCATGACTGTTGGAGGAGTGGTCATCCTTTCTGTCGCCCTGTTCAGTCTGCTCATTGTTGTGGCCAACAGGACCGACTACCGACCGTTGTTCTCCAATCTGACCAGCGAGGATGCCGGGGAGATCGTAAAAAATCTCAAGGAACAGAAGATCCCCTACCGTCTCGAGTCCGACGGCAAGGCGATTCTGGTCCCTGCCGACAAGGTCTATGATCTGCGACTTTCTTTGGCTTCCGACGGTATTCCTCAGGGTGGGGGGGTTGGTTTCGAAATTTTCGACAGAAAAAACTTCGGCATGACCGAGTTCGTCCAGAAGCTCAACTACCAGAGGGCATTGCAGGGTGAGCTTTCCCGGACCATTTCACAGCTTGCGGGCGTGGAGATGGCTCGTGTCCACCTCGCCATTCCGGAGAAATCCCTGTTCATGGATGAGGAAAAGCACCCCACGGCATCGGTCGTTCTGAAGCTTAAGTCTGCGCGAGCTCTGCGCGAAAGCGAGGTTCAGGGGGTCATTCACCTGGTCGCTTCATCGATCGAGGGAATGGATCCGGAAAAAGTTACTGTTCTGGACAGCCGCGGAAAGATTCTTAGCAAAACAGGCAATTCCGATGCGAACGGCAAAATGACAACGGCCATGCTGGAGATGCAGCGAACGTATGAAAAAGCCGTGGAAGAGCGCCTCCAGTCTCTGCTCGACAAGGCGGTGGGAGCGGGGAAATCTGTTGCCAGGGTCAATGCCGTCTTCAACTTCAATCAGGTGGAAAAATTCGAGGAGCGCTATGATCCGGAGGCGACTGTTGTGCGCAGTGAACAGCGCACCGAGGAGAAGAACGGCGCGACCAGCACTGCTTCCGGTATCCCCGGTGTCCAGAGCAATACCGGCAAGGCAGCAGCGGCATTGCCTTCACCCACGGTAAATCAGGGATCCAAGAGCGATGAAACAATGAATTACGAAATCAGTCGGTCAACAGCCAGAATCATCGAACCGGTGGGGGCTCTGACCAAGATTTCGCTAGCCATCATGGTTGACGGAAAATACGAGGGAACGGCCGGTGCGGAAGGTGCGGCGAAACAAAGATACATTCCCCGCAGTGCCGAAGAACTGCAGAAGATCGAATCGCTGGTAAAAAGTGCCATTGGTTTCAACAGTGAACGGGGTGACCAGGTTACCGTTGCGAACATACCCTTTCAGGAATCTGCGGATACCGAAATACAGGAGTCGGCCTCCTGGTGGAATGCACCGATTTTCATGGCACTACTGAAAAACGCTTTGATTGGATTTGGTTTCCTTGCACTGCTCTTTTTCGTCATCAGGCCGCTGCTCTCCATTCTCCGGGCTTCCGGAAACAGGAACAAGGACAGTTTCGTTCCCCTTACTCAGCCGGAGGGACAGCTCGAAAATGCAACCCAGCCTTCCTTGGCACTGTACGCTTCAAGCCAGCAGCAATTGATCGAAAAGGTGAAACAGGATCCCTACCAGACTGCCCAGATTCTGCAGAACTGGCTGCAACAGCGGGATTAACGAAAGACCGAACCGAATGTCTGACGGGCTCGCGACCCGTAGCACTATACGTAGTTTTCATCCGGAAACCCCGGATGAAAATTAATAAACCGCGAGGATACACATGACCGGAAGCGATAAAGCGGCAATACTTCTTCTCTATCTGGGGCCCGAGGCTACCAGCAAGATCTTCGAGCATATGGAAGATATCGAGATCAAGAGGATCAGCCAGAGTATGTCCAGGCTTGGCCATGTCCAGAGAAGTACCATACAGGAAATAGTCAACGAATATATGGACATAACTGACCCGGAGACAGGGATGTTTTCCCAGGGAGACGAGTTTGTCCGCAAGATTCTCGAGAAGGCCCTGGGCCCGGTAAAGGCCGAAATGCTTCTCAAGGAGTTGGCTGTAGCCAATTACGGCGATATGTCGGACATGCTCGCAAACATGGATTCGAAAACCATAGCCAATTTTCTTTCTCAGGAACATCCGCAGACCATTGCCGTGATACTTGCGAAACTCAAAGCGAAGCAGACCAGCGAGATAATCGGCTTCCTGCCTCAGGAACTGCAGGCTGAGGTCGTTCTCCGGATTGCCGATGTGGACCAGGTCTCTCCGGAGATTATCGGTGAGATCGAGGAAGTCATGCGCAAGGAACTGACGGCTGTAGGCGGAATTCAGCGGTTCAAGGTCGGTGGGGTCGAAAAAGTTGTGGATATGTTTAACCATTTCGACAGAAGCCGGGAAAAGCAGATTCTGGACAAGCTCGATGTCCTGAAACCTCCCCTTGCCGAAGTGATCCGCAAGCACCTCTTTACCTTCGAAGATTTTATCCATCTCGACGACAAGGGGATTCAGGCCATTATGCGTGAGGTGGGCAACGATACCTTGACTCTTGCGTTGAAAGCCGCGACCGACGAACTGAAAGATAAAATTTTCCGCAACATATCCGGACGTGCGGCGGAAATGATAAAGGAAGACCTGGAGGTGATGGGGCCGGTTCGTCTCTCGGATGTGGAAAGAGCGCAGTCGGAAATTATCAAGATCGTTCGCCGGATGGAGGAAGAGGGCCAGTTGGTGATTGCGGGTAGGGGAGGGGATGATGTCCTCGTCTAATATCATCAAACAGAACTCGGCTGAAGTGCACAATTTTAAAAAATACAACTTCGAGACGATCCTTCATACTGCTGACTCGACACGACAGACGACTCAGGCAGCGGTTTTTGTCCCGTTTCTGGAGACCCTTTCCGGCCATTCGACTCCGACTGCAGAGCAGGGTTCGCACCTGGTCGACAATGAAGATCAGGCGTCACAAGAACAGCTTGCACCGGAACTTCCGGTTCAGATCGGGATTCCGGAGGAAGTCCACGCTCAGCAGGTTCAAGAAGCCCATGAGAAAGGATTCGAGGACGGAAAACGACAGGCGGAACGGGGACTCGCCAATGTGTTCAAAGCACTGCGAGATGCCGTGGAGGATCTAGTCAGCCTGAAAGAGCACGTTCTCAGGGCAAGCGAAGAAGATCTGCTGAAACTTGCCGTGATGATTGCCAGAAAAGTCATCCATCAGGAGATTACCACCGACCGGCTTATTCTGGCCAAGGTTGTCTCCGCAGCGATAAGCAATGCGTCCGACCGGGACGAACTGGTTATCCGTCTCAATCCCGAGGACCATCGACTGGTGTCGGCCCATAAACATCTCTATCTGAGCGGCTGCAACGATGACAGGCTTGTCGAGCTTCGAGCGGATGAGGTGATTGCGCCAGGTGGCTGTATCGTGGATACGGTGATGGGAGAAATTGATGCCCGTACCGATTCTCAGGTCGATGAAATATTACGGCGACTCCTGGAGGAGAAAACCACTTTCATGAGTCTGCCTGCTCCTCTAGCGGGTGAAAGGGAACATCATGCGTACGATGAAAATTGACCTGACGCGCTATCACCCGGCCTTGGCGAACGTCAAGCCGATCCGCTTTCATGGCAAGGTAACCCAAGTGGTGGGGTTGGTAATCGAAGGTTTCTGCCCAAACACCGCTGTTGGCGCCCTCTGTGAGATATATCCCCGCGATGGCGAGCCGATTCCCGCCGAGGTGGTTGGCTTCCGGGACAATAAAACCCTGCTGATGCCGCTCGGCGAACTGCGGGGGGTCGGACTTGGCAGCCTGATTGCCGTGAAGCGTGCCAAGGCTTGCCTGGCAGTCGGTCCTGCTCTTCTCGGGCGTGTCATTGACGGCCTTGGCGAGCCTATTGATGATAAGGGTCCGATCTTTGCCGCAGAAGAAAGCCCGATTTATGCCCTTCCGGTCAATCCCATGAAACGCACGCCAATCCACAAGCCGTTAGATCTCGGAATACGGGCCATCAACGGGCTTCTCACCTGTGGTCAGGGGCAGCGGGTCGGTATCATGGCGGGCTCCGGAGTCGGGAAATCTACCCTGCTCGGCATGATTGCCCGCTACACCGAGGCCGATGTGAATGTCATCGCACTCATTGGTGAACGGGGACGCGAGCTACGCGAGTTCATTGAAAAAGATCTCCAGGAGGAGGGGCTCAAAAAGTCGGTGGTCGTCGTGGCGACATCCGACCAGCCACCGCTGGTCCGGATGCGCGGGGCCTATATTGCCACGACCATTGCCGAGTATTTTCAGTCCAAGGGTAAAAAGGTTTTGCTGATGATGGATTCGGCAACCCGCTTTGCCATGGCAATGCGCGAGGTAGGGCTTGCCATCGGTGAGCCACCCACTACCAAGGGCTATACACCATCGGTTTTTGCGGCACTGCCCAAACTGTTGGAAAGGACCGGCAATTTCATGAACGGCAGTATCACCGGTCTCTATTCGGTTCTGGTCGAGGGTGACGACTTCAACGAACCGATTTGCGACGCGATGCGGAGCATCCTTGATGGCCATATCGTGCTTTCCCGCGATCTGGCGGCAAAGAATATCTATCCACCCATCGATATCCTTGCCAGTGCCAGCAGGGTCATGACCTCCGTTACCGACAGGGAGCATCAGGGGTTAGCCGGCAAGTACAAGGAAATGCTCGCAACGTACCGCCAGGCTGAAGACCTGATCAATATCGGCGCCTACAAGCCGGGCAGCAATCCGAAGATTGACCTTGCCGTGAGCCGGATCGAAAGCATCCAGGGCTATATCCGCCAGGAGATCCATGAAAACGAGAGCTTCGATGCGTCTCTCGCCAGATTGCGGGAGATTTGCAGCGAGTAGCTGAGATGGCGAACCTGGTACTGCCGGCGTTTTGAAATACTACCGATAAGGAGGCGAGGAACGAGGATCGAGGATCGAGGTTTAAACCTTTTTCCTCGTTCCTCGAACCTCGATCCTCGCTATTCCCACTCAATTCCTAAGGAGGCTGTATGCAGCATAAAGGTTTTACTTTGGAAAGGGTCTTGCACTTCCGCAGGGAAACGGAAAAACTCCGCAAGCTTGATTTCGCAACGGCCAAACAGGAGTATGAACTGGCCGAGGATCGTCTCCGACGTGAAGAAGAGGCGATGGAGACCTTGAACCTGGAGTACATGACCCGGCAAATTGAGGGTATCTGTGCCCATGAGCTGCAGTTGTACTCCGATTTTTTTCAGAAAAAAAGCAAGGATATCCTCTGCCAGCGCGAGGAAGTATGCACTCTCGACCAGACCATGGTTGAGAAGCAGGACGACCTTATTGCCGCGGCAAGGGACAAAAAGATGATGGAAGAGTTGAAAAAGAAAAAAATCAAGGCCCACAAAAAAGTCCTTGCCGATAAAGAGCAGAACTTTCTCGATGAGATCGCCTTACGTACCAGAGGACTCGAGTGATGTTCAGCAAAGTAATTCGACTTGTCAGTGCCGTTGCCTTTGCGCTTCTCTTGGTTTTTCTGCCCTGTTCCGCAGCTTTTCGTAACCAGTTACAGGCGGAAGGATTGCCTTCGGCACAGACTGCCGACCGCTCTGCGGCGCCTGCAGTGGCGACTTCGCCACTGACTCGGCCTCCCGTCGCGGACGCTGCCTTGAAGAAACGGGACGAAATACTTGAGAGGGAAACAGCCGTATCGTTGAAAGAGAAGGAGTTGAAGAACCTCTCGGAGAGTCTCTCAAGCAGAATTCAGCAGCTTCAGCAGGCACGGAAGGAAATTGAAGCGTCTCTTGAACAGAAAAAGAAAGATGACGCGGAAAAATACCAGAAGATGCTGAAGGTATACAAGTCTCTCCGGCCGGGGGAGGCAGCGGCTTTGATGGACCAGCTCGAAGAGGGCATGGCGCTGGAAATGCTCAATCGGATGGACACGAAGACCGCCGCGAAGCTTATTCCTTTGATGAACCAGGCCAGGGTGGTGAAATGGACCCGCCTTTCATTGAAGGATAATTGAAGTGGAAATGATATGGCAATTGACAGTTTCGGGCCGACAGGCTTCTAGATTCGGTCCGGGAAAATTTACAAAAAAAGGAGGTGAAAACAATGGACGTAGCTCAGATTATTACAAGTGCCGTCATGCCTGGCGCCGTACCGCTTTCGACCCCATCCGAACTTCCTGTCGGGGCTTCGGCAGCATCGCCGCTGTTCAGGGAAATGTTTGCCAAGGCAGCGTTGGCGGCAGAAATTCCCGGGACGCCGCAGCTGGGCGAAAAAGGGGCAGCACTTTCTGCTCAGGGGTTGACGCTGTCCGGAGGTGCGTCACTGCTGAAACAAGGTGAGCCGGAAATGACCGGTGAGCCGGAGGTGACCAGCGGAAATCATGGTGACCGGTCGATGGCGCGCCGTCAGCTGGGGGAGGAATTTGCTCGGACTCCGGGGCAGCGGGAGCTTTCACTGGACAAGAAACGTGAAAACAGCGCTGAAGTGAAAGGTGCTCGTGCCGAAGGGCAGCTGGAAGCGGAGATAGTGACCGATTCCGAACATCTCCTTACTAGGGATCTTTCCGTACGGGAGCTGTCTGCCGAGGGTTCTGATCCCGGTGTTTCCAAACAGGGCCTCCCGCGGCAGGCAAGTGCGGAAAACTCGGAACTACCTGCTTTGGAAACTCTTCCAACAGGGCTTGGTAACGAAAGGCTGATTGTACCGATCGTGCAGAATACCGTGCACAGCTTCAAGGTCGGAGTTTCCGGGATAGCGGCACAATCCCTCCCCGAAGCGGCATCAGCGACAGCTCAGGCTGCTGCCGATTCGGTACGCGGGACTCTTCTCGCAGGGCAGATCAACGGTACGGCGCGGATGGAACCGCGACCGGTTGGTGCGGGAGGACTGGTTGAGGTCCTTGGTAAAAATGGTGGCTCCGCAGCTGAAAAAACCGGAAAGGAGCTGAATCCTTCTCAGCAGGCCGAGAGAACGGAACTCACTGTCGTGCCGGCCAAACCGACCGACAGTATCTCTGCGGGGAATCGGTTGGCTTCAGGAACAGCCGAAGTGTCGGCTGGTACTGCGGTACGTGCCGGGCTGTCTGTGACTGTCTCATCTCCGGATGTCAAGGAGACGACCGATGGCGTTTTGGTCGGGAACAAGATGACCGGCAAGGGCCATTTCAAGCCGGTTCGTAACGAAAATGGAACTGCCGTGGGGCAGATCCTGCAGGACAGTAAAGCTGAAGGAAAAGGGGAGCCGGTTGTGAGAGAGCTTCCCAGCGGTGTCACCGTACTGAACCCTGCTCAGACGGTAACAATGGGTCAATCTGCGATCTCGGTCGAGGCACCATCTCTGGCGGTGTCAGCCTCAAACCGGGGGCGCATCTCAGCTCCCGACGGCGAGGCTCGAGATGAAAAGGGCCGGGAGATTTCCGTGACAGGAGAGAGCGAGAAGCTGGTGCTGAAACAAGAAGGTTTTTCTGCACAAGGCAACTCGACGATGAGTCATGACTCCGAAACTGGCGGAGGGAACCACGGGTTTTCCCCGGCATCGGTTTCTTCCGGGTCCTTTGATACCGTGATCAAGGGGCGCATGGAGCCGTTGTCCGAAGTGCCTCGGGAAAGCGAGGTGTCCGCACTCCATGAGAATATCGTGTCACAAGTGCGGGAAAAACTCCTCAATCAGGATCCGACCGGCACTGTCAGCAAGATAACCCTGAAACTCAATCCCCACGAATTGGGCGAACTGCAGATTAATGTTCGTCTGGAAAATCAGAAAATGACGGTGGATATCACGGCGCAGAATCAAGTCGTAAAAGAGGCGCTGCTCCAGAATATCGATCAGCTGAAAGAAACTCTGTTGCGGCAGAATATTTCCATGGAGCGATTTAACGTGTCGACCGGAGACGGTGGGGGACAGGCCTTTCAGCAGTCTTTCCGTGAGGGGCGCCAGACCGAGTATCAGACCCCTGGCACCTTTTCGTATCCGGTATCGGGATATTACCAGGAGGATTCACAGTTGAGCCAGGCAGCATTCGGTGATGCGAGGGAAAATTCCCTTGTCGACATGAGGTTCTAGAGAGGATATCGAAATGATTGAAGCAATTTCAACAACCGTATCGAGCGCCGCATCAGCGGCAATGAAGCAGTCGATGGGGATGAACAAAGATGATTTCCTGAAACTGTTCATAACCCAGCTGCAAAATCAGGACCCGCTCAATCCAATGAGCGGCACGGAACAAATCAGTCAACTTGCCCAGCTAACCCAGGTTGAACAGTCCTACAACACCAACAGCTATCTGCAGAGTGTCATCAGCGCTCTGGGAGATTCAGCGACCCTTTCCGCCATCTCATTCGTGGGCAGTGAAGTCACGGCAGCAGGGTCCAGGGTATACCTGCAGGAAAGTGGCGGGGCGGATATCAAGCTTACCGTGCCAAAGGCTGCCGAGCAGATCACGGTGAATATCATTGATGGAAACGGAAATGTGGTCCGCACCCTGACCGGAGGAGCGACTACCGCGGGTGAGTCCAGTCTTGCCTGGGACGGAAAAGATTCCAGTGGTGTGCAGCTTCCGTCCGGGGCTTACACCGTTGCCGCAACGGGGATGGATACGGCGGGGAACAGTTTTACCTGCAGTCCTTTCATCCGGGGTGTGGTTGAGGGTATCAATTTTGCCGGTTCTTCACCCCTGTTGGTTATTGGCGGGCTTGAGGTTTCATTCAGCGATCTTCTTCGTGTGAAAGGGGTGATGTAATATGATCGATTCGGTATTTTTCCCCAATCCGGTTCAGGTTCCGGTATCCCGCGCACCGGGTACTCAGAAGCCTTCTACCGTAGGTGGGAGCGATACGCCGTTTGCCAAAGTGTTGAACGGCAAACTGCCGTCGTCCGGGGTCACGTTTTCGCAGCATGCCCAGGACCGCCTGAAGGCCAGGGGCATAAACCTGAGCACGGATGACATGCAAAAGCTCGAAGGAGCGGTCGACAGTGTGGCACAAAAAGGCGGGAAGGATTCTCTCGTGCTGGTGGGAGATGCCGCCCTGGTGGTAAGCGTGAAAAACAGGACGGTCGTCACGGCCCTGGACCGGAACGCCATGAAGGGCAATGTCTTCACCAATATCGATTCAGCAGTAATCATCTAGAAATATGAAGAGTAACAACCCAGAACCAAGTATCAGGAACAGAAACTAAAAACTCATAACTCATAACTCATAACTCATAACTAAATAAGGGCTGGACCTCGCCGAGGAAGCCCGTGGAACACTGACCGACAGACGTGTTCCTCAACCATCGGAAAAGACAAAGGAGGCATCACCATGAGTATTACATCTGCACTTTTTACCGGCGTTAGTGGTCTTGTGAACAACGGCGAAGCAATGAACGTCATTGGCAATAACATTGCCAATGTCAATACCGTTGGATTCAAATCTGCCCGAACCCTTTTCTCGGACATGCTATCAGCGAACATGGGAAACAATTCCCAGATCGGTCGTGGCGTGCAGATTCAGAAGGTGGATAATATTTTCGGACAGTCATCTTTCGAGACGACTGAATCGGTCACCGATCTTGCTCTTCAAGGGAGCAGTTTTTTTGCCCTTGGAGCTCCCGGCGCCACCGGAGCCCAGGCGGCTTCGGCATCCTACTATTCGAGGGCCGGAGCCTTCCGGGTCGACAAGGACGGTTATCTCATCAATCCGGACAGTTTCAGGGTTCTTGACGAGGCACGTACGCCCATCCAATTCGATACGGCAACCTTTGGTAAAGTCACCTCGATAGGCGCAGACGGCACTATCTCCTTTCTTGACAACACCGGGGCGCAGCAGGTCTATGCCACCAAAATTGGTGTTGCCCTTATTCCCGATACCGGACAACTGGAAAAGACCGGGGGCACGCTCTACATGGCCGATGCCAATACCGGGATTACCGATGCGAGCATCGGTGCTCCGAATGGAACCAGTGAAAGAATCTTCTCCAATTCGCTGGAACTCAGCAACGTTGACCTGGCAAGCCAGTTCGTGAAGATGATCATTACCCAGCGTGCCTACTCGGCCAACTCCAAGACGATCACCACTACCGATGAGATGACCCAGGAAGTCCTTAACCTGAAACGGTAGGGGACTACTGGTAAAGCTTCTGTAAAGAAAGGCTCCAAGTGTTCGAAACTTGGAGCCTTTTCTTGTTTGTGCTTACGACTTGGCTGACAAGACCAAGCTGGTTTATGAAAATTGTGGTGTAACCCCGCAACACCAAATGGAAGCGGATGGAAAATATCTCTGGGAAACTTTTATGAAGTCCATTGCCGTCGATACAGGAAATAGAGGAGGGTATTCGTGAGAACCAACGAGCGGAGGGCATTTGAAGGCTACGTATAATTAAGCGAGGTTTTCAATCCCAGAGGTTTATCAGGTATTTTTTGACCAAAGTCATGGATCTCTGAACATGTCCGGTATAATTGTACCATCAGTCTTACAATTGAACCAATACCTGAGATGACATCACACCAATACCAAGGAGGATTCAACATGAGCATGTTTTGTAACCAATGCGAGCAGGCGGCCAACGGAACCGGATGTAACATTTCAGGCGTCTGTGGCAAGAAGCCTGACGTGGCAGCCCTGCAGGACCATCTGCTCTTCGGCCTGAAGTCCCTGGCCCTGTATGCCGACAAGCTTGGCCGCAATGCCGAAATCGACCGTTTTACCGTTGAGGTGCTCTTCACCACGGTCACTAACGTCGATTTTGATCCTGCGGCTATCGGCGGAATGATTCAGAAATGCTACCAGTTGAAGGAAAAGACCAAGGCCGCTTCCGGTGCCGCCATTGCCGGACCGGTGGCTGAGTGGAAACCCGCTGACGATCTCGCCGGCATGGTTGCTCAGGGAGAGCAGTACGGCATCAACACCTGGCATGTCAACGAAGATATTCGTTCCGTGATCGAAATCCTCATATTCGGGTTGAAAGGGATGGCTGCCTATATGGATCACGCCATGATCCTGGGTAAGAGCGATGACAACGTCATGGCATTCTTCCAGAAGGCGCTGGCCGCAACCACCGACACCAACCTCGGCCTGATGGACCTTGTCGGTCTCTGTCTGGAATGCGGCAAGCAGAACCTGACCACCATGGGTCTTCTGGACGCCGCTCACAACGAGACCTATGGCGCACCTGTCCCAACCCCGGTCAATCTGGGTACCAGGGCCGGCAAAGGAATTCTGGTCTCCGGCCACGACCTCAAGATGCTGGAGGAACTCCTCAAGCAGACCGAAGGCAAAGGGATCAACATCTACACCCACGGTGAGATGCTTCCTGCCCATGGCTATCCCGGCCTCAAAAAATACCCTCACCTGGCCGGCAACTTTGGCGGGGCCTGGCAGGATCAGGCCAAGGAATTCCCCCATTTCCCCGGCGCCATTATCTTTAATACCAACTGTATCCAGCGCCCGTCCGATTCCTACAAGGACCGTCTCTATACCTGGGGGCTGGTACAATGGCCTGATGTGAAGCATATTGACGGCTCGGATTTCACGGAAGTAATTAACAAAGCATTGGAGTGTCCCTCCCTGCCGGAAAACCCCGGTCAGGAAATTCTTGTCGGTTTCGGCCACAATGCCGTATTGGGGGTGGCCGACAAGGTCATTGCCGCAGTCAAGGCCGGCCAGATAAAGCACTTCTTCCTCATCGGCGGCTGCGACGGGGCGAAAAGCGGCAGGAACTACTACACCGAGTTCGCCGAGAAGGTACCCAAGGATTGCGTCATCCTCACCCTGGCCTGCGGCAAGTACCGTTTCAACAAGCTTGAATTCGGCGACATCGGCGGCATCCCAAGACTGCTGGATGTGGGACAGTGCAACGACGCCTACTCGGCGATCCAGATTGCCGTCGCCCTGGCCGGCGCCTTCGAGTGTGGCGTTAACGACTTGCCCCTGTCCATGATCCTCTCCTGGTACGAGCAGAAGGCGGTGGTCATCCTCCTGACGCTGCTCCACCTGGGCATCAAGAACATCAAGCTGGGACCGACGCTGCCGGCCTTTATCACACCAAACGTGCTCAACTTCCTAGTGGAAAACTTCAATATTGCGCCAATTGCCACGGCGGAGGAAGATCTGAAGGCGATTCTCGGCTAACCGCGCCGGAAAGGGATTCCTGCCTGTGTCGGGGGAATTCACTTTCCGCCGGTACGGAAAGGTTTCTGGAGGTGAATGTCATGCAAAAAGCAAAACGTTGGCAGTGTACTGTCTGTGGATATATGCACGAAGAAGCGACCCCGCCAAGCATATGCCCGAAATGTGGGGTCGATCGTTCGAAGTTTGTACCGTACAAGTAGCAAGGAACAGTCAGTAGTGTCGCACAGCCAGCGATTGAGAGGCAGCGACCGGATATTCCCCAGCCTTAGGGGAAGGAGGATTTCGATGGGCATTACCGTCAAGGACCATATCACCTGGGTCGGCAAGATCGATTGGGAACTCCGCAAGTTCCACGGCGAAGAATATTCAACCCACAGAGGCTCAACGTATAACTCATATCTTGTCCGCGATGAAAAAACGGTATTGATCGATACCGTGTGGAAACCTTTTGCCAACGAATTCATCGAGAACCTGAAAAAAGAAATAGATCTGAAAAAGATTGACTTCATAATCGCAAGTCATGCCGAAAGTGACCACAGCGGCGCCTTGCCGGAGCTGATGCGCCTGATCCCCGAAACCCCCATCTACTGCACCGCCAATGCCGTTAAGTCGCTGAAGGGCCATTACCATCAGGACTGGAATTTCAGAATTGTCAAGACCGGTGACCGGTTGAATATCGGCTCGCAGGAGTTCATCTTTATCGAAGCGCCGATGCTGCATTGGCCGGACAGCATGTTCTCCTATTTGACCGGAGATAATGTCCTGTTCAGTAACGATGCCTTCGGACAGCACTATGCAACAGAACATCTGTTCAATGACCTGGTCGACCAGGCGGAACTATTTCAGGAGTGCCTCAAATACTACGCGAATATCCTGACACCCTTCAGTGCTCTGGTCGACCGGAAGATCAAGGAGGTCGTCGGCTTCGGTCTGCCGGTTGACATGATCTGCACCAGCCACGGCGTCATCTGGCGGAATAATCCGCTGCAGATTGTTACCAAGTATGCGGAATGGGCAGCCAATTACCGGGAAAATCAGGTAACGATCATTTATGACACCATGTGGGACGGTACGCGCAGAATGGCCGAAGCGATTGCCGGAGGCATCCTTCAGGCGGACCCTGATGTGATGATCAAGATCTATAATGCCGCCCGCGCCGACAAGAACGACATCATCACCGAAGTCTTCAAATCAAAGGCGATCCTGGTCGGTTCGCCGACAATAAATCGCGGCATTCTCTCGGCGATCGCCGGGCTGCTCGAAGAAATCAGGGGCCTGGGTTTCAAGGACAAGAAAGCGGCGGCCTTCGGGGCCTATGGCTGGAGCGGCGAATCCGTGGCCATGATAACGGAACGGCTGCGTGAAGGAGGCTTCACCGTTGTCACTGACGGAGTTAAGGAGTTATGGAATCCCGATGACCAGGGCCTGGTGAACTGCGTGAACTTTGGCAGAGACTTCGGTCAGCAGCTGAAATGAACCAATGTAGAACAACCTGGACGTAGTGCCGATAGCGTTATACACAGAACCAAACCACAAAAAAGGAGAGTACGTTATGACGATTCAAGACGCGGCAGCACTCGAGAAAACCAAAGCAGATTTTTCGGTTGAGAAAATGCTGGAAATCAGGGCAAAGGCACAGGAGGCGGTTACCCGGATCGCTTCCCGGGTTCAGGTCGGCATGCTGGAGGAAAATGCCAACAAACTGGTGGTCGACACCTTGAAGGAGATGGGTGCTACAAAAGCATTTCATAAACCGTATATTCGCTTCGGCAGCAACACCACCATTACCTTTGGCGCGGATTCCGTACCGGGAGTCCGTCTGGGTGAAGACGACATCTACTTCATAGACATCGCCCCGGTTTGGGATGGCTACGAAGGCGACGCCGGCGACACCTTTGTCACCGGGAGCAATCCGGAACTGAAACGTTGCGCGGTTGACGCCAGAAAGATATTTGAGGCCGTTGCAAACAAGTGGAAAACAGAGAAAGCGACCGGCGTCGAGCTGTATGACTTCGCCCAAAAAATGGCGAAAGATCTTGGCTGGGAGTTGAACATGGATCTGGGCGGGCATCGCCTGGGCGACTATTCCAGTGCCGAACACTACGAGGGTCCGTTGCACGAGATTACCTTCCATCCCGCACCTAACATCTGGATGGTTGAGATCCATATCCGGAATCCGCAGAATACCTTCGGGGCTTTTTACGAAGATCTGCTCGTCTGACAGCTTGTACCGGTGGATTATTGCCACCTTACTCAGATCCTTACGAGTGAGGTGGTGATTTGACTTCCTCTTGGCATCTTGGTCAAAGAATCTCTACGTATCTGATGAAAGGAGAATGTACGATGAAATGCATATCGATTTTTGTCATTGCAGTTCTGTTTCACTGTATGTCCGGTACTCCAGTGTTTGCTGATTCGAACAAAAGCATGACCGAAATGGTAAAGCAGGCGCCGCCTCTCAGTTTGATAACCGAAACGCCGGAACAAGGTTTTCAACTCGCAATCGCACTGTCCCGGAAGGCGGTCAAAGCTACGCAGCCCAATAAAGAAATTCTGGTGAAGCTGCGCGAAGTATATTCAAAAGATGCCAATTCTCTGATTGCTGTCTCGCAGGTTGTGGCCATTCATTTTCAGACTGTAGCCGCAGCCAACAATTATTGGCGAGACAAGAAATGATATCCAGCAATTGCAGTAAATAGAGTGACTTGCGATTCACATCCTGGGACTCTAATCGTACCTGCTGCCTTCCGAGCAGTGACAAAGATGGGCAACTCAGGAACGACGAGTTGCATGCTTACCTTGGTTAAAGGCACAAGATTTTCACCCGGTGTCCGGATCCATCCGCGTTGGGGCGCCAATACAACAGATGTCGATAAAGTTAGACTCTATTCCTTTTTTGCCGTAGTAAATGCAGTAATAAATCGCTGCATATGCCTACACTATAGAATCGGGTTCCCGCTTGTGGATTCCCGATTTCTTTTTCCCAGCACGAACCCACTCTCGTGGTAACTTGATACTTTCCAGTAATTGAGATATGGTTAGAAAATGATTTCGTTCAATATGTTTTGTGCAAACAAATCAAATCTAAAATTAGCGATTTTTACGATTTTAGTTGTCTTTTCAGCCCAAGGGATACTTGTATCTTATTCCTCGGTTTTGCCTGAAACGAAATCCAGAATATTCACTCTCAAGGCGAAGGGGAATACCTCTACCTCTCATGTGAAAAAATCCGTCATTTTTCTCGCGTTACTGAAAGGTACTCTCTTTGTCGAACCGTCTTCCAGTACATCTTCAATTGATCGTGTCAAACTTCACCGGGTATTCATTCCATTCCATTCAGCAGTTCCTGTCAGGGCACCACCAGTGTATCTTTCCTGATATTACCTGAAACCGACCATTTTGGGTTATGGAACATGGGTATTTGTGCATGTTTGTGTGCCCGGATCCTGACAACACTCATCGTCAATAGCAAATAAGTCAACTTTATGTGCGGCATCTCTGCTTGTTTACATGCGAGAGAACATGCATTCGTGCGTCTTCTTTTACATGGTTTTGCCGTTATAGCACTATTTGTATGAAACAACATAATTCAACTTTTCGATTTGGAGAAATGTATGAAAAAAAATATCGACGAAAAAATGATCTACATTACTGAATATGATATGACTCGGTTGGAAGAAGTTCTGGCAATCGCTGCGATGAATGCCAAAAGAGACTTCAAGCACCTAGAGGGATTAACAAAGGAACTCATGAAAGCTGAAATCGTAGACTCGACTGAAATCCCTTCAAATGTCATAACCATGAACTCCAAAGTGCTTCTCGATGACTTGGAAAATAACCAGCGTAAGGAATACATTCTCGTATTCCCAAAAGAAGCTGACATAGAACAGAACAAGGTATCAGTGCTCTCACCGCTCGGAACAGCGATGATCGGGTGCCGTGTCGGCCATATTCTCAGGGTCAAAACACCAACAGGGGAAAGACGAATGAAGGTGCAAAAAATTCTCTATCAGCCTGAAAAAGCAGGCGATTATCATTTGTAATCTGTTGAAGAGGTGTGACTGATGGGAAATTATCTGCGTAGTTCATTCTGGAAACCGGATATTGCGATAGACCTTGGAACCGCAATGACTCGCATATCATCCGGGACGAGAAATCTATATGTTGTACCGTCAATCGTCAGAGGCCGGCCAGTCTTGCGATCCGGAATCATCAAAGATTGCAGTTCCGTAGTGGAACTACTCCAGCCTCTTCTCTACAAGGCACGTAAATTCGGAATAGTTCGCCCAAATGTAGTCGCTTGTGTCCCCTCTGATGCCTCAACAGTAGAACTCAATGCGTTACGAGAGTGCATTTCCAAGGCAGGGGCTTCGACGGTATTTATCGTTCCGGAGCCCCTTGCGGCTGCTATTGGTGCCGGAATGGACGTGGCGTCTCCCTATGCCGGAATGATAGTCGATATTGGCGAAGGAGTTACGGACTGCGCAGTCATCAGGTCGGGCAAGATCATTAAAAAAAGTGCTGTACGGATTGGGTGTTTCGACCTGCGGCGTCTTTTGATCAAAGCTCTGTTATCTGAGAATAAGATCTGCATTTGCGAAAATGAGGCGGAACGGATCGTACGGGAAACTGGTGTTTCCCGTACGGATTTATCGGATGGCTGTTTAACTTTTCATGGCCGGTTAGAGCGAAGAGGGTCATCAGAATCCATATCAATGCCGGTGAAGGAAATTCAAGAACAGATTGAACCAATTACCAGAGTGATCCTGGATGTCGCACACTGTTTGTTGCAGGATCTTTCACCTGGTATCGGGTGCGAAATAATTGAAAACGGGATCTTTTTGAGTGGTGGGGGTGCCCTTCTTCATGGCATGCGCGAACGATTGGAGTCTAGGACGCATATCTCCGTTATTTTGCCCCCCAAGCCTCTCGAAGCTGTCGTTACGGGTGCACGCGAGATGCTCCCGATCGTTGCACTGTTGAATAAGAGAATGTAGTGACATATTCACGGTACAACTAAGCCCCGTTGTCCTTCTTTTCCGGAACATTATAAAATATTTAAATCAACTTGACTGGCTATATACTTTTAGCTATAAACTTTTATATATATAGTTTCCATCCGGAAAGTCTCGGCAGGGGCTGGGCTGGAACTTCCCCGAAGCTTCTCGTAATCGGTCGCCAATCGAGACACGGATCGGACAACCTGCCGGCTTCAGGCGCTTTCCTTGCTGTCAATGTTGTGCCATGAAGCCGTGCGAGAGACTCCGGGAAAGCCCCAGCCCAACGGGGATAGCACTATTTTGGACTTTCCGGATGAAAACTATATAAGATTTAGGAGTATATATGTCGGTTAAATATGCCATGCTCGGTATTCTCGCAGAAAAAAATCTGCACGGATACGAACTCAAAAGCAGCTTCGATGAGAAAGTGGGAGAGTTCTGGAGCCTTAACTATGGCCAGATATACACCACCCTCGACCGGCTGGAAAAAGAAGACCTTGTTACCCATGATCTGCAGACACAGGAGAGACGACCGGACAAAAAGATCTACAGCATTACCCGGAAGGGAAGGGCGGAACTGGAAGAATGGCTTGCAACCCCGGTGAACAAGGTTCGCGCGCTCCGCGATGAATTTTTCATAAAACTGGTGTTCATGGACAAGAACGACCCCGGCCCCATCCTGGAATTGATCGAAAAACAAAAAGCACTCTATCTCAAACAGATGAACCGGCTTACCCAACAGAAGGTGCGATTGAAGAAAAAACCGGAAGGTAATGTCACCCTGGTTACTGAATTGCTTATGGATGCGGGATTGTTCCACGCTGAAGCGGATATCAAATGGTTGACGTTGTGCGCCGCGAAAATCAGGGCGGAATCGGGCGAGAAAAGTGAAACGGGAGGATACCCATGATCGAGATAATGAATGCCGGGAAAACGTATCAGCAGGGAGCACGGGAGGTACACGCCTTACGGGACGTTTCCCTGAGCATTAAAAAGGGCGAGTTTCTCTCCATCATGGGGCCGAGCGGTTCAGGCAAGAGCACGTTGCTGAACCTGATCGGCGGACTCGACCAGCCCACCTCGGGGGAGATCTTCATCGACGACAGACCTCTCCATGGCATCACTGACGATGAGCTCACCCTGATCCGGCGCAGACGCATCGGATTCATCTTTCAGTTTTTCAATCTTCTTCCCATTCTGACCGCGGCAGAAAATGTCGGCCTGCCGCTCCTCCTCGAAGGCATTCCCTTCTCCCGGATAAAGCCGAAGGCGGTCAGCCTCTTAGAGCAGGTGGGACTGGGGGCGCGCATGGAGCACCGGCCGGAGCAGCTTTCGGGCGGCGAGATGCAGCGGGTGGCAATCGCCCGGGCACTCATTACCGACCCCGCCGTCCTCCTGGCGGACGAACCGACCGGCAATCTGGATTCCCATACCAGTGAAGAGATCTTCATGCTCCTGGCGCATCTCAACGAAAAGGGGCAGACCATCGTCATGGTCACCCACGATCCGAAAGCGGCAGCCTATGGCACTCGCATCATTACCCTCAAGGACGGGATCCTTTCCGAGGACATCTCCTTGGGCGGGGCAAATTCATGAACCTCACCAACCTGCTGCGTCACATCAGCCTCAGACATATCAAGTATCAGAAGGCCCAGACGCTCCTTGCCCTGGCCGGTATCAGCCTGGGTGTTGCCGCCATCGTATCGATCGGCATCGTCAATAAGAGCGTGCTCCGTTCTTTCGAGGATTCCTTTCACAATGCCACCGGCCGGGCAGCACTGCAGGTTACCGGCGCCCAGTCCGGTTTTCCCGAGGATATCCTCGACCTGGTCCGCTCCGTGGCCGGTGTGGAATACGCCGTGCCTGTCGTGGATACCGACGGACTCCTCGCTGTCGGCAAGGAACGGTCGATCATGATCCTCGGCGTGGATGTGCTGGTCGACAGCCAGATCCGTAGTTACAGCCTTGCCGATGAAAATGCAGACATCCCCGACTCCCTGCTGTTCCTGGCCAAGCCTGACTCCATTCTCGTTACCAAGGCTATGGCCGAACGGGAGGGGATCGTCATGGACCAGAAAATCCAGGTGGAGACTGTTCGCGGGACGCTCACCTTCCGCGTACGGGGCATCCTCAATCCCGAAGGGCCGGCAAAGGTCATGGGCGGGAATCTGGCGGTCATGGACATCTATGCGGCGCAGATGGCTTTTGGCAAGGAGGGGCGCATCGACCGTGTCGATGTCAGTCTCGTGCCGGGTGAAGAACTGGAAACGGTGCGGCAACGGATTTTGGCCGCGCTCCCGCAGGGCTACACGGTAGAGACGCCGGCCGGCCGGACAAGACAGATCGAGGGGATGCTCGAAAAATTCCAGACCGGCCTGAACCTGATCAGCATTTTTGCCATAGTGGTCGGCATGTACCTGATCTACAACGCCGTCTCCATCTCGATTGTGCACCGTCGCAAGGAGATCGGGATTCTGCGTGCGCTGGGGGTCACCCGGGGACAAATCATGCGGCTGTTCCTGGCCGAGACCTTGGTAATCTCGGTTGTCGCCTCGGTGCTCGGCGTCGGGTTGGGAATTCTGGTCGCCGACTCGATCGTGGGTGTCTTGGGCAAGATCGTTTCCAGTTGGTACGCCAGGACCTCAGTCACCGGAATCAGCGTCACCTGGCTGCACCCCCTGGCCGGGATCGCCTGCGGCATCGCCGCCAGTCTCGCTGCGGCCGTCTTCCCGGTCCTCGCCGGGAGCCGTATCTCGCCGATCTCTGCCATCCGCTCGGTAGCCTGGTCCGAGGAGGGTTTTTTTACCGGAAAACGCCTGAACATCGCCGCCGCTTTTTTAATCCTCCTCGCGGCAACGGTCTACTGCCTGTACCGGTTTACGGACTTTTCACCGCTTTTCCGGAGTTCCGGTTTTCTCTTTTTCTCCCAGATATTTCTCCTCCTTGGCCTGTCCCTTGTCACTCCGGCCTTTCTCAAGGGTTTTATCGCCCTGTTCCATCGGCTGCTCGCGTACCGCCTCGGTTCCACGGGAATGCTGGCCGGTCTCAATCTCAGAAAGAACATCAATCGCAATGCGGTGGCAGTCGCAGCCATTTTCTTCGGTATCTCGGTGTTCGTCAATTCAGCCGGATTTGTCAACAGTTTCAAGCAATCGGTGACCACTTGGCTGGATGCCGTGGTCCGCGCCGACATTATCGTCTCGAACGGACACCCTAGTTCAAGTACCAACGCCCAGACCATCCCCATGCCGGTGGATATGTGGCAGGATATCGAGAAGGTGCCGGGGGTACTCTCAGCCGACCCGTGGCGCAAGCTGTACCTGGACTTTAAAGGAAAAAGGGTGCTTCTTTCCTCTGTTGATATGATTCGCCGGGGAGAATACAGCAACTTCATAGTCGTCCACGGCAGTAACAAGGAGATCGGTCGGCTCCTTCCGCAACGTGACAATGTGGTGGTGAGTGAACCGTTCGCCGAGAAGTTCGGCATCAAGCAGGGAGACTTCATAACTATCCCCACGCCCTCGGGACCGATTCGCTGCGGTGTGGTCGCGGTGGTAGTGGATTACCTGTACGACAGTGGTACTATCATCATGGACATCAATACCTTCCAACGCCATTGGGGAGACAGACTGGCTGATCATTTCTCGGTACGGGTCAAACCGGGAGAGGACATCGCAAAAGTAAAGAATGCCATCCAACTCCAGCTGGGAACAAATCGGAAACTATTTGTCCTTCCGGTCAGCGAGTTCAAGGAGGAGATCCGCAAGGTGATGGATCAGACCTTCGTCTTCAACTACGCTCTGAGCGTCATTACCATGGCCATCGCCGGCTTCGGCATCATCATCACCCTGCTTGCCTCGGTGCTTGAACGGACCCGGGAGATCGGTATCCTCCGCTCCATTGGCATGCTCAGGAGACAAGTATCCGCCGTGGTGCTGCTCGAATCGGTGCTCATGGGGACGGCCGGCGGTATTCTCGGCTGCGGAGCAGGCATGATAACCGGGCGGCTCACGCTCGAAGGAGCTCAATACAGTTCAGCCGTGGAATATTTCATACCGGTTGGATCCATCGTCTGGGCGCTGTTTATGGCCGCCGGACTTGCAGCACTGGCTGGAATCTACCCCGCCCGCCGGGCGGCGAAAACCAATGTCGTGGAGGCGTTGACGTATGAATAGCAAACATGTTTCAAGCGGAAGGTTGACAGAAGCCGGGCATCTTCATGGAGTTCTGGCCGGCTGCCTTGTATTTTTGCTTCTCAGCGTATCCGCAAGTACCGCCCAGGCGATGAGCGGCCGTGAGGTGTATGAAAAAGTGCACGAGGTGCGGTCAAAGATGCTTGACCGTAAAACCGAGGCCACCATGGTCCTGTTCGACAAGGGGGGCGGCAAGCGGACCAGGACCCTTACGGAATACGCCAAAAGAGCCGAACCGGAGGGCTACAAGGTGCTGGTGGTTTTCAGATCGCCACCGGACCTGAAAGACGTCGGTTTTCTGATCCATGCCCGCACCTTTGCCGAACGCGACCTTTGGGCATATTTCCCGGAATACAAACGCGTCAGACGCATTCCCACAACATCCCAGGACGACTCCTTCTTCGGCTCCGATTTTTCCTACGACGACTTCGGCGGCCCGCCGAACCTGGATGACTACAAGTTCAACATCCTACAGGAAGAGATTATTGACGGCAGGCCCTGTTACAAGATCGAGGTAACACCGAAAGTTCGGCGGAAATATACGAGATACATAGCCTGGGTGGCGAAAGACCTCTGGGTACACCTGAAAATTGACTATTACCAGGAAAAGGAACTGTACCGGACCGGGGCCTTCAAAGAGATAAAAGTCATCGAGGGCATTCCGACGCCATTCAAGCTCAACGTGGAGAACAGGAAGACCAGCCACCGGACCGAGTTAACGATCGACAGTATCAAGTACCATACCAATTTTCCGGATTCCCTGTTCACGCAACGGTCACTGGAGCGGAGTGGGAAGTAAGGCTCAACAAATAATTCCAGGATCATCAGGATATGAGCCTTTAATCTATTCTCCCAACCAGGGCAAACGTGATCCAAATCTTTAATTTGCCACGGATGCACACGGATAGACACGGATGAAATCTAAAAACCAGACTTCTCATTCCTGTTTTTAGAATTCAGAACATTTTTATTCTTTATCCGTGTAAATCCGTGTGCATCCGTGGCTAATAACAGGTTTTCAGGATGTTATTCCCATTTGTTCACCACGGCAACTGCCGGTAACCAACCACCTCCAATGGCGATCATGATACGAACCATACGAATACATATGTTCATGGATAGGGGTTTTGGGTGCTTTGGTATTTTTCTGTTCATCCTGTTTCTTCTGTTACTTCAGTTTTTCGCCTCCATCTGTTTCGCAGGTGATGTACTTTCCGTCTCGGGAAGGCTTGGCCTGCTTGGCAGCGTAGCGCTGGACAGCGACAGCATTTCGGAAGACCCGAGCTTCAACGGCAGGCTGAAGATCGATATCACACCTTCGAACTGGCGCTTCCACACCTGGCTGGAAGGAGGCTGGGACGGAAGCGTGAAGCGGCCGGTGCGGGACCATTCGCTGCTCAAATCCTGGGACGAAGTTTATCAAAGCAACACCCCGTTTCTTGAATTCAAGGAGTTGTATGTCGGCTACTCGACAGACACTCTGGAGCTGCGCGCCGGTATTCAGCGCTTCGCCTGGGGGAGGCTCGATGAGTACCCCATAAACGACCTTCTGAATCCCTGGGACTACACCAGGTTTCTGAGAAAATCGCTGGAAGACCGCAAAATCGGCGTCCCGTCCCTGTCCGCAAGCCTGAACAACGGCGACTGGAACTTTGACGCAGTATGGGTTCCCCTTCTCGTCCCCTACCGTCTCCCCCTGCCCAATGAGCGCTGGTTCGGCGCTTCCGCCATCTCGTCTCTCGCCCGCATGCCAGGCATGGAGATCTTCCCGAGCGAACCGGATCTGCCGGCGCGAACAGTTGGCAACAGCGCCGTCGCCCTGCGTCTGCGGCATGCCGGAGACATCGAGTGGGCGTTGAACCTGTTCCACGGCTACGATCCACGGCCGGTCTTCAAAACGACCGCCCTGGTCATACTTCCCCAGGCTGGGAACGTCCTGATTGACCCGGGGTTTGTGCCGGATTTTCACAAAATCACCGTGTTGGGCCTGGATGCCGCAACAGTCACCGGCGACTGGAGCCTCCGGGCGGAGATGGCGTATACTTTCGGCCGCCACTTCAACCGCAGCCAGGAACTCTGGGGGTACCCCATCCAGCCGGCGGCAGGGATATTTCCTCTCAACCCGATCGGAGAAAAAAGCGACACGCTGGATTACGGTATCGGAGCGGATTACCGGCTGTTCGAGGACTGCATTCTGACCCTGCAGGCACAGCAGACCGTTATCCTTACCAGGCCAGCTACCCTGTATGAGCGGAATTTCGAAACCCTCCTCTGGGCGAACCTCAAGACGGGCTGGATGAACCAGAAAATCGAGACCAATCTCACTATCGCCTACAACCCCGAGCATGGTGACAGCATGGCAAAGGTCAACGCCTGGTATGTGTTCACGGATTCCTGGAAGGCCGGAATAACCGTACTTTCCTTTACCGGCCCTCAGCAGTCGCTGTTCGGCAGATTTTCGAGCAATGATCAGCTGGAGGCAGGGCTGATGTATTCATGGTAATGCGAGAGAGGGAGTCTGAGTGTATGTTTGAACAACATTTTCGCAGTAAAAACCGGCAGGAAGGAGGTTGATTATGGGACATCTGGTGGGAAAAGACATCTTTCGGGAACTTGGCAGGAAAATCGACGGAATGGAGATGCGAGCGCCCTGGAATGAAAGGCTGCATGCCATCCTGAAGGAATTGTATACCACGGAGGAAGCCGACGTAATAATCAAAATGCCGTATGGCCTGTCAACCTTCGACGAGCTGGAAAAGGCCACCGGTTACCAAAATTCCGTCTTGCGCCGGCTTCTCGACGGGTTGACGGAAAAAGGCCTGGTCTTCGATCTCTGGATACAGGAGGCATACCACTATGGGCCTGCTCCCATGGTAGTCGGTATTTTCGAGTTTACCATGATGAGAATGGGGCCCAATGTGAAGAGCAAGGAATGGGCGAAGCTGTTGTATCAATATTTGGAAGGTGACACCTCTTTTTTTGCCGCAAATTTCGGGCGGGACAAACAGGTTTCCTTTATGAGGGCGATACCCCATGAAGAGGCTCTGCAACCGTCGGATTTCTATGAGGTTCTGGATTACGAAAAGGCATCGGCCCTGATAGCGGAAACCGACAAATTTGCCATCGGGTTTTGCAGCTGCCGTCATGAGAAGCTGCACCTGGGAGAGAAAACCTGCGATGTCCCCCTGGAAAAATGCTCCTCGTTCGGATATGCGGCAGATTTCATGATCCGGCATAAGCTGGCCCGTGAAGTCAGCAGGACCGAGATGATGGAAAATTTCGCACAGTCGCGGGAAATGGGGCTGGTCCTGGGCGTCGACAATGTCCGGAAAAACATGAAGTTCGTCTGCCACTGCTGCAAATGCTGTTGCGGTCCCCTGCTTGGCATCAGTAAATACGGCTACCCCAACGCCATCGTTACCTCCAGCTATAGTGCCGAAATCGTAGACGACACCTGTACCGGCTGCGGAAAATGTGTCGCAGCATGCCCTATCAACGCAATCGCGATGACTGCCGCGAATAATCCGGAAGGAAAGAGGAATCGGAAGGCAAAGGTCGATACTTCCATCTGTATCGGCTGCGGCGTATGCGTTCTGAAATGCCCCACGGAAGCCTGCCGTCTGGCAAAACGGGAGCAGCGGGTTATTCACCCCGAAACCACCTTTGAGAGGCTCATGCTGCAATGTCTGGAGAGGGGAACCCTGCAGAACCAGATCTTCGCCAACCCGCAAAGCCTCAACGAAAAGTTCATGAAGGCCTTTGTCGGCGCCTTCCTGAAGCTTTCCCCGGTGAAAAAAGCCCTGATGAGCGATACGCTGCGGTCAAGGTTCCTCGATGCCATGAAGGAAGGAGTGAGGAAACAGGGCAAGGAGTGGGTGCTTGATATGTGAAGCATACGTTGATCTTCTTTCATCTGCAACTAGAGGCGAAACGGTCCCTCGCAGATGGTCTGCGCCAAGGGCCGGCGATCATTCGGCGTTTCGATCTCCTGGAGCTTCTCCGGGAGAGACTCCGGGGCGCCCGGCTTTCCCACGGCCACCATTGCCTCCACCTGATACTCGTCCGGAATCTCGAGCGCTGACTTCGCCCGATCGTAATCGAACCCCTGCATCCCGTGGACGACATATCCTCGCAACGTTCCTTGCAGTGCCAGGTTTTCCCACGCAGCGCCCGTATCGAACGAGTGGGTTCGAGCCGGCTTGCCGTTGTGGTCGAATATCTTCTTCGAGATGAACACCAGCAAAGCTGCCGCTTTGTTCGCCCAAATCCGGTTCGACTCGACCAGCAGACTCAAGAACAAGGGCCAATGTTCGCTGTCGCGACGAGCGTAAATTATGCGCCACGGTTGATTGTTGAACGATGATGGTGCCCAGCGTGCGGCCTCAAATAGTACCATCAGGTCTTCTTGCGCGATTGGTTCGCCCGACATTGCACGCGGCGACCAGCGGTCAAGAAAAAGCTCGGCGATCGGGGTGTCGGCCCGACGTTTCTCGCTTCCTTTCATCATCTGCTTACCCTCCCGGTATGTCCCCCGAATTGAACGCGTTCATCAGAGGGAGGCGTCCCCCTGATATTCCAGAGTGCTATCACGTAAAGGCAGTCTGTCACTGTTTTTTGCCAGTTTCCGTACAGTTGTCGTATTTGGTCTGCCACTCGCCGTTCTGATCACGCATCTCGGCAAAGGCTGCCGCACCTTTTGTCCACCAGACCAGTTCCCTGTCGTCGGAATATCGTACGCCAGATCCAGAAAGAACCTGGGGCAGGGTGTACTCCGTGCCGTCCGGAATGTGCACCTTGACGAAATCGAGGCTTTTGTCGGAGAGTGAATAGTAGCGCGCGACAATCTGTTCCCCATTCCCGCACTGATAGGTAATGGCTTCGCCACCCGTGACCGTCAGACTTTGAACGTGTGCCGCAGCACAGCCGCTCGCTCCTGCGAGGATAATCGCGCAACAGAGTAGTGCTGATCTTTTGTTTTGCATGGTCGGTTTCCTTTTGTTTTTGTTTGTATTCAATGAAGCTCCCCTCTGGTGAGGGCAACTATGATGCTTTCGCAAAAAGTTGAAATGTACGATGTACCATCATTCCCGTGAAAACGGGAATCCAGGAATTACAGTGAGATACGACTTCACTGGATACCCGCTTTGCTCCTTCGCTAGGGCTACTGCGCACAAGCCGCGGGTATGACGACTTTTTGCGAGTTTATCAACTACAGCTGCCGGGCTTTCCTGTTTGCCAATTGTGCCGGTCTGAACATCCCGCCAGGCACGATCTCGCTATCTACCCATCTCTACCACCCTCTCGACCATCGTTAGGCAGGCCGGCCGATGGGTGATCAGCAGCACGGTTTTCCCCCTGGTAGCCCGTATCAGGCGACCGACCAGCTCCTGCTCGGTCCGGGCATCCAGCCCCTCGGTCGGCTCATCCAGCAGCAGGATCGGCGCATCCTTCAACAAGGCCCGGGCCAGGGCGATTCGACGCCCCTCACCGCCGGACACGGCTGCGCCCCCTTCACCCACCGGGGTCTCAAGCCCCAAAGGCAGACCGCCAATCCAGTCTGCCAGACAGGCGCCTTCCAAGGCCTGCTGCAGCTGTTTCCCTGTCGCACCCGTATTTCCCAGCAGGATATTATCGCCGATGCTCGCGTTGAAGAGGTGTGGCCGCTGCGGCAGGACCGAAATAAGACTGCGCAGCTCATCTCCGGCCAGTTCGCGGATCTCGCTCCCGCCCAGGGTAACGCTGCCGCCATAGTCGCGAAAACGGAGCAGGATCTCGACGATGGTGCTTTTGCCGATACCGCTGGGTCCGACCAGCGCCACCCGGCTTCCGGCCGGAATGGTCAGGTTGAAACTGGTCAACACCGGAAAACCGGGTGTATAGTCGCAGGAAACATCTGCGAAGACGATTTCGGTTGTCGCCGGCAGCGGCGCAGCCGGGAGGGGAGGGTCCGGGACCGGCTGTGGTGCATTGGTCAGCTCAAGTATCCGCCGGGCCGCCTCCCGGGCCGCCGGAAACAACTGCAGCGCCCCTGGCAAGGTTCCGGCAGCCTCGAAGGCCGCCGCGGCAAACAGCAGGGCCATCACCAGCTCCGGTCCGGCCAGCCTGCCGCTGACCGTTGCCATGCCTCCCACCGCCAGTACTGCTGCCACACCCAGGCCGCCGCAAGCGCCGGCGCCGGCCTGGGTCAGTGCGCCGATCCGGCCCAGGCGTTGTTGTTCGGCGATCAGCCGCTGGGAAAGATCGTTAACCCGGGCCGTCTGCAGGGGCAGCGCCCCGAGCAGGATCAGCTCTTCCGCCCCCTGAAGGCCTTCCGTTATGGCAACCCGCAGATCACTCTCCAGCACGGTCGACCGCCTCCCCGGCTCCCTGGCCAGCCGCTCCGCCAGGAGCGGCAGACCGACTCCGGCCAGCAACAGGAAAACCAGCAGGGCCACGGCTGCGGAGCCGCTCCAGAGTGACATCAGTGCGACCGCCAGCAGAATCGACAGGCCGCCGATCGCCAGGGGCGCGATGATTCGCAGATACAGGTTTTCCAGGGCGTCCACATCGGATCGCAGCCGGCCGGCCACATCAGCGCCGGAATAGCGTTCCAGGCCCGCTGGCGCAAGCGGTTCCAGGCAGCGGAATAGCCAGACCCGCAGATCGGCCAGCACCCGGAAAGCGGCCTCATGGGTTACCAGCCGTTCGCCATAGCGACCGACGCTCCGTACGATCGCCAGAGCACGGATCGCTGCCGCGGGCAAAAAATAGTTAAAAGGGATTCCGCTTGCGCCCGAAACGGCCATGGAAGCGATGAACCAGCCGGAAAGTGCCATCAGGACAGCGTTGGCGGTTATGACCGTCATGCCCAGGGCGATTCCGGCCACCATCCAGCACCACTGACGTCGGGCCGCTCGAAGAACAGCAAGCAGTTCCCTCATGGCGTCCCCGATCCGGAGGCCAGATACCCGGCAGTCGATTCGATCCGCTCCAGGCGGCCGCCCGCCAGTACCGCAACCCGCTGCGCCAGGGCCAGGGTTTCTTCCCGGTGACTGATCAGCAGCACTGTCCGGCCGATGGCGAGCCGCTGCAGCGCCTCACCGATGAGCCGCTCATTTTCGGCATCCAGGCCGGCGGTTGGTTCGTCCAGCACTACCAGGACAGCGTTGCGCAAGAAGGCCCTGGCCAGTGCCAATCGGCGCAGCTCGCCGCCGGATAGCCCGGCTCCGCCGTCGCCCAGTTCCGTGTCGAGTCCGGCCGGGAGGCGGCTGATAAAGGTGGTTGCCGCAGCGCTTTCCAGTGCGGCCTGAATCTCCAGCTCCCCCATTTCCGGGCACCCCAGCAGCAAGTTCTGCCGAATTGTGCCCTTGAAGAAGAACGGGCGCTGGGGTACCCAGGCCAGACTTGCCCGCCATAACCGGGGCGACAGTTGGGCCAGATCGATCCCGTTGACGGTGACCCGCCCGCTTTCCGGACAGGCCAGGCCCACCAGCAGGCGCATCAGGGTCGTCTTGCCGCTGCCGCTTTCACCGACCAGTGCGGTCAGGCTGCCCGCCGGCAGTTCCAGGTCAATTTCGCTGATGCCGCCACGATCCCCGCCATAGCGGAAGGAAACCCCTTCAAAGGTGATTGTGGGTGCCGTTGTCGGCGCCGGGAGCAGACCGGCCTGCCCCGGCGGAAGCGGCAGTTCCAGCAGCGGCGCAATCCGTTCGGCAGCGGCAAGACCCTGCATGCGGGAATGATAGGAGAGGCCCAGGGTGCGGAACGGCAGGAAGAATTCCGGTGTCAGCAACAGGACAAACAGGCCGTCAACCAGGGTCAGCGTTCCTGCCAACAACCGGAATCCGACCAGGACGGCAACCACGGCGGTTCCGACGGTAGCGAAGAATTCCAGGGTAAAGGCAGATAGAAAGGCGATCCGCAGAATCGCCATTGTTCCCTGGCGGTACTCGTCCGAGAACTTTCCCACCAGCGCGGCCTCGGCCCTGGCCGCCCCGAAGATCTTCAGATCCGGCAGTCCCCGCACCCGATCCAGAAAGTACCCGGCCATGCGGGAGAGCCGTTCCCACTGGCGGCGATTGAGCTTTTCCGAACCGCGTCCGATCAGGATCATGAACAGTGGTATAAACGGGGCAGAGAAGAGCAGCACCAGGCCGGAAACCCACTCGGCCGGGAAGACAAACGCCAGGGTCAGCGGCGGCAGCAGCAGCGCCAGAGCAAGATGGGGCAGAAAGCGCGCAAAGTAGGGCTCCAGCCCCTCCACTCCGCTGGTGACCGCCTCCACCAGCGGAGCGGTCTCTTCGCCGGTCAGTCCGGTCGGCCCCAGTTCCTGGAGCCTGGCATAGAGCAGTCCTCGTACCCGCTGCTTGATCCGGGCTGTGGCTGTAACAGCACGCCGTTCGGAAAACAGCAGCAGCAAGCCCCTGGCAGTCGCTATCGCCGCCACACCAAAAACCAACGGGAGCAGCGGGCCAAGGCCGGACCGATCCATGATCAGCTGGTGGCAGGCCAGCGCCAGCAGTCGGGCCTGAAGCACGATCAGAACCCCGGCGCCAAGTGCCCAGGCGATCGTGGCGATAAGTTCGCCCTGCACAGCCCGGACCTCTTCCAGAAGCCACGCCTCGGGTCGTGATCGTTTATCTGCTCCGGTGGGAATTATGGCCGGCAAACTACCACCTTT
>Ga0351902_1021_pt1 | contig 52281 bp, 46 predicted proteins | sample BONcelHT113001D5_FD_205828 | JGI IMG/M metagenome (GOLD analysis project Ga0351902, IMG submission 205828) | Enriched cells from coal bed in the Powder River Basin, Montana, United States - BONCAT cells T11 rep1 HSBNCT.T11.300.1.D5 ...
CCCGCCCGCCCAGTTTTTTCGGGCGGTCGGCGTCCATGTGTCTTGTTGGCCCTTCTCATAACTACTCAATTCTCTTTGCACACTCTAATATCATGTCTCCGGCTCCCATGCTGAATGATGCTGCTACAGTAATGTGCCCTGATAGTGGAATTTCAGTGAGATATAAAGACCTTGCTTCGTCCTCTTCCGTTGGGAAAAAAGGAGCCCCTGGTTCTGAATGCAGAAAAAAGTCACCGGATAGTACTCTGCACTTAGGGCAAGTGTTGGCGAAATACTTTTCTCCCTCCGTTTTTGAATATTTCAATTTGAATGTTGGAACTCTTTTCTGAATGTAGGTAAGAACGTCCTTTGGAAGGTGCCATATATTTGACAGAATGCAAATTTCGTTTTCAGTTCCGTCTACGTTAGGAGCCAAAAGGGCGACTACCGACATCCTTGAATCACAACGCCAACACTCTATTTTCTTGCCAATAAGATATAGAGGCGCTCTTATTTTCAGTTTTTCGTCATCGTCCATATTCTGGAGCGGCCTTTCATCTGCGGAGATACTTGCACATTCCTTGCAGATGTGATTCCGGTGTCCTTTTCCCGAAAACTTTTCATTTGGTCTCATGCGGCCGCATACTTTGCAATAGTGTCCCATGATTATGCTTGGCCACTCCATTTTCCAGACTCGAACAGTGAGATCCAAGGAGGTGATGAGCTTGGCGATGGCTGTCTCGTCGCAAAGGGTGGGGAAGTCTTTGCCTGTATCCATTTTTGCTCAAATTGAGCTGCTTCGATGAAGTCCGATTCTCTCCAGTGTTTGCGCCAAGTTTTGCCGTATCGAAAATCTGCTAAAGTGCCAAACTGATCCTCCCAGTGGTTACGGTCATAGCGTGTCAAATATCCATTTTCATACTCGTCAACTTGTCGAAATGCAAAACCGTCTTCACCAATTTCGATGTATCGTACGAATCCACCCCACTCAAATGAATCTTTCAGTTTATGAGCTTGCTGAAGTGGTGACTTCAGGTATAGCATTTCCTCATTCTCCATGGGCATAACGGGACAGCCGCTGAGCCGCGAGCGTCAGCGAGACGGGCTCTCGCGGCATGTTGGGTGTTATTACCTTCCGCCACGGCCTATTATGATGAGATCGTCAGGACCGTTCACTTGGTAACACTCATATCCTGCGGAGTTGCAGATAATCTCTAGGCGGCCACCGTCCACGACAAGCGTTAAATCTCCGGTGTCTTCTGCTAAATTGGCCTTTATGATTTCTTTGCCTTTAATTGCATTCTTTATCTTGTCGGCTGCATCATAAGGCGCAGTCAGTCCAAACTTGTGTCCGTGATCCTGGGTGGAAATGAACTCTCCGTTTTGCCCGATGAAGCGGCATAAGGTCTCCGCAGATATGGCGTAACCGCCACTCAGGGGCATTGAGCAGAATCCGTGCTCCATGATATCGAATCCAAGTAATGTCTTGCCTTCAAGAATTTCTTTCATCATTTTCATTCACCCAACGGGTCGGGAGATCACCTGGCGGCCTTTTAGTCAGGTGCATCTTCCTGGTTATATTCCGCTCTTTGATTCCCAGCCGTAATGGCCGAAGCCATCTGCTTGCTCCTCATGCGAAGGATCGTCCGCTAAGCCAGCTGAGTACACAGCCACTCGACCTTCATAAACGTCCGAAGCTATGTCATCTACATCATGGTAGCCTGCGTCCATTAGCATTATTGTTAATTCGTTGTAGACGTTATCGTCTGAATATCCATCCTCGTCCTTCTTCTGGCTGATTTCCGCCTTGAATCGCTTTATGTCCGACCGCCATTCTTCTGTTGTTTTGTTTGGGTGTATGAAGGTCCTTTTGTCTCTCCCTATCGCAACGACAAACAATCTGATCCCATGACCAGCCAATTGTTCATACAATTCTTTTTCCTTCATGTCTTTTCCTTTTGGAATATAACATCCTTATTGACCGGTTAGGATTCGGCATCTAATACTATATGCAAGCATATAATAATAGATGCTTGCATATAGTATTAGATGCCTACGATGTATATAGTATTAGATGCTTTTCCCAGTTTGACGGCTTATCCGGCATATCTACGTGGCATCTACTATTATATGCTTTTCCAGTGTTGAGCCTTTAATGATGGCACCTTTGGGGTCGGACCAATTCAACTTATTGAATTCATGAGACAAATACCCCAATAAGAACTGTTATTCAAGCTTAAACGCACTTTTTTGGGGTCAAAAACCGCACTGTAAGATCCATATTCTTCTCACTGCAATTCTTAGAAGCCTCTTTTTGTCGCCAAAAACGCGGCTCTAAGGCCAAAAATAGTGCCTAAAACGTCTTTTAATTGTTACATATCAAGTAGTTATCTTGGTCCGACTCCCAAGCTTCCCAATCTTAAACAAGGGCGGGTTTCAAACCCGCCCCTACGCGGAATTGGTAGGGTTTTCCTTATCACGTTCCCATTGTAATGGGTTGTTGATGATATACGTGCGTGCATGAATCAATTCATCCATATTTCGAATTACCCGATCATAATAATCCCGTTGCCAGACCGGGCACCCGGGATTATCGCGCAATGTGTTGATGCGTTTGGAAACGGCGGATTTGAATGACCCCACAATAGCACCAATTGACCGTGGTGCCGGCCCAGACGGAAAATCCCGTAGGGGCGAGGCATGCCTCGCCCTTGTTTCTCCATGCATACATGATGAGGGCGAGGCATGCCTCGCCCCTACGGGATCGTCCAATACGACAATTCCGTGTACATGGTTCGGCATTATCACAAATCCATCCAAATCCGAATTCGGAAAATGACACGGAATACCTTGCCAACATTCCACAACAATCGCTCCCATATCATTTAATTGCATCTCACCTTCCACCACCTCACCGAACAGGCATTCCCGCTGGAATGCGCAGATCGTCAAGAAATACGCCCCGGCGCTACGATAATCATAATCCCGCAGACGAATGGAACGACGGTTATGAATGTCGGGATTGAACTTCATGCCACATCCCCTGCCGTAGGGGCGGGTTTCTAACCCGCCCTCGCCATCGATTCAATTTCCATTTCGGCATTTTTCCTGTTCCTTGCAGCCAGCAAAATATACTGCCGTTCATGAATTTAGTCAAAGTCGATTTTCATGCTGAGAAGTCCTAACGAGCAAGAAGTTCTGAAATACGCATTCAGAGATTTCCCGCAAAAAAAGGGGGGCTCCGTCTACTCCGAAGCCCCCCTTATTGATCATGCCATTTCCCAACCCGCTACTCCCCTGTCAGCAGCTCCATCAAACGGAAACCATCCTCCAGGAAGAAACCGGTCTTTGCCGCGGAAACTTCATCATACCCGGCAATCGCGGGCTTCACGGCATCCTCTCCCCTGTAGAGTATGAACGGGACAGGATCGCTGGTGTGGGTCATGAGGCGGATCGGCGTGGGGTGGTCCGGAGTGCAGAGGATCCGGTATTCACCGAACTTTTTGATCCCCTCGCAGATCGGAGCCACGATCCTGGCGTCGAAATCTTCGATGGCCTGAATCTTGTTCTCGACGTTCCCGGAATGGGATGACTCGTCCGGGGCCTCCACATGCAGGTAGACGAAATCGTGACGCTCCAGGGCTTCCAGCGCGGCATCCGCTTTTCCCTGGTAGTTGGTGTCCAGATAACCGGTTGCACCGGGCACCTTGATGATTTCCAGACCGGCGTAGACGCCGATTCCCCGCACCAGGTCAACCGCCGAAATAACCGCACCGGTGAGGCCGAACTTGTCGCGGTAGGTCTCCATTCGCGGCGCCTTTCCATGACCCCAGAGCCAGATCGAATTGGCCGGCGTCTTGCCGGCCTCCTGGCGTTGACGGTACAACGGGTGATTCGTGAGAATCGACTGGGATTGCTTCATGAGTCGCAGAAGAGCGTCGGATCCGTCCCCTTTGGGCAGATGTTGTTCGATACTCTTTCCGGAGATATCATGGGGAGGAGTCAGCTCAAGCTTCTCCTTTCCATTCCGCCAGACCAGCAGATGACGGTAGCTTACCCCGGGATGGAACTCGAACTCGCTATCTCCCAGTTCAACGGCAAGCGCTGCTACCAGCTCCCGGCCCTCCTCCGTGGTGATGTGTCCGGAAGAGTAGTCACCCATGAAAACGGTTCCGTCTTCAGTGCGCAGATTCACCAGATTCAGGCGAAACGCGACATCGTCGGGCCCGAGAGAGACACCCATGCTGGCGGCTTCCAGCGGAGACCTTCCGGTATAACAGGTTCGCGGGTCATAGCCGAAAACCGACAGATTTGCCACGTCGCTCCCCGGGGGATACCCGGGCGGAATCGTACTCGCAAGACCCATCAGCCCCCTTTGCGCCATAAAATCCATGGCAGGCGTCTTGGCAAACTGCAAGGGGGTTTTCCCTCCCAGAGAGGCAATTGCTTCATCGGGCATACCGTCACCGAGCAAAATAATATATTTCATAGGTTCGTCCTTTCTTGCTGCTACGGCAAACCCCTTGTCAACCTGCCAGGAACGGTCAGGCCCGGGGATGGAATTCTTCATGGATTTTTTTCAAACGCTCACGGGTAATGTGCGTATAAATCTGTGTTGTCGAGAGGTCCGCGTGCCCGAGCATAAGCTGTACACTCCGCAGGTCGGCGCCGTTCTCCAGGAGATGGGTGGCGAACGAATGCCGCAGGGTATGCGGAGAAATATTTTTGGCGATGCCCGCCTGCAGTGCCCTTTTATTGATGATATTCCAGAAAGCCTGGCGCGTCATGGGACCACCGAGGCGCGAAAGAAAAAGATAGTCGCTCCCGCCCTTTTTGTCCAGCTTCAAACGTACCGTCGCCAGGTAGTGCTCCAGGGACAAAATCGCCGTCTCACCGAGCGGAACCAACCGTTCCTTTCCCCCTTTGCCGCAGGTAAGCAGAAAACCGGCAGTCCTGTTCACCTCCCGCAGCTTCAGCAGCACTAATTCGGAAACCCGGAGCCCGGTCGCATAGAGAAGATCCAGCATGGCGCGGTCCCGGACATCTTCCGCCACTTCTCCTGATGGTGCGGCAAGCAGCCGCTCGACCTCCCGGATACTCAACACCACCGGCAGCTTGGCGACCGTCCTGGGAGCCTCAATCAGCGAAGCCGGGTTGCCGTCACAGAAGTTCTCGATTTCAAGAAAACGGTGAAACATCCGGACACTGGACAAAGCCCGCGCTCTGCTCCGTGGAGCGAGGCCCGTTTCCTTGAGCCAGGCAAGGAACGAAGCAATATCAAGTGACCGGATTCGCCCGGGTTCAGCAATATTCTGCCGCTCCAGAAAGGAAAGATATCTGTCGATATCACGATTATAGGCTTCCAGGGTATTATCGGAAAGCCCCTTTTCCACCACCAGGTAGGAGAGGAACAGATCAAGATACTGTCTCATCCCAAGTGTCCTGTGCGGCTAGATCGCCGCGTTAATAGAAAGGAATTAGCCGCACGGGACACTAGTTACGCCTCATCGATCGCCGCGAACAGACGCTGCTTGATTTCCGCCAGTTTCTCCGGCGAAGTCAGCTTCTGTCCGAAAATGTCTTTCACATAGAAAACGTCGGCCACCTGGTCGACCTTCGTCGATATTTTAGCAACACCGATATAGAGGCCCAGTGTGGTGAGGGTGCTCGTGATCCAGTAGAGCAATCCTACCTTGTCATGGGTATAGATATCGATAACCGTGTAGTCACCGGAAACCTCGTTGTCGAATTCGATGACCGTCGGAAAGCGCGGCTTGACTTTTTCGATCAGCACGTTCGGAGGACGCCGCTTTTCCACCAGCGTCTGAACCTGAATCTTGCCCTGAATAACCTGGAGCAGGTCTTTCTCCATTCGTTCCCATCGGACGGGGTCGGTAAAGATGAAACCCTGCGGGGAATTGACCTGCAGGACATCGAGAACCTTGCCGTTGCTGCTGGTATGTATCTGCGCGCCAAGAATGTTCATCCCGTTGGCAGCCATCACACCGGTAATCATCGAAAAAAGGCCGGGGACATCGAGGGTACAGATGGTCACATTCGAGTAGGAACCGTCTGCCGCATGTTGGACCTTGGACAAGAACGGCGAGTCTGCCAGGGCCAGCAACATCCTGACCTCGTCGGCAATAATTGCAGCTGGGTTAGCAAGGAGGTTACGGACACTGAGAGCCTTCAATTCCTCCTTGACCAGAGCCGCCGGATACTCGTCAACCAAAAGTTCCAGGACTTTTTTCCTGACTTTTTTCACCCGGTCGCTGCCCACTTCATACTTGAAATCGCCCCGTTCCAGAACGGCAAAAGTCTTTTCATACAGCTCCTCCATCAGCATCGCCTTCCAGGCAGTCCAGATATCGGGGCCAACCGCCTTGAGATCCGCATAGGTGAGGAGGTAGAGCATCTTGAGGGTTTCACTCGTCCCCATCTGTTGGGCAAACTGGATAATCATCTTTTCATCATGGAGATCACGCCGTTGGGCAATATGGGCAAAAAGGAGGTGATTGCGGACAAGAAATTCGAGGCGTTCGCTGTCCTCCTTGGTAAGACCAAGCCGTCGGGCAATGGTCGGCATCATTTCGGCGCCCTTTTCCGAGTGATTCCCGCCCTCTCCTTTTCCGATATCGTGCAGCAGGATCGCCAGGAGCAGCAACTCAGGCTTCGCTATTTCACCGGCAAGCCTGGTGAGAATCGGAAGCTTTTCACGATGCTCACCGTTTGTAAGCCGGACAATTTCTTCCACGGCAAAAAGTGAATGCACATCCACCGTATAGATATGATAAAGGTCGTGCTGGGCTTTGCAATAGATACGCTCGAATTCCGGGATGAAGCGGATGAGGAGTCCCAGGTAGTTCATTTTTTTGAGGATGCTCCCCACATTCTTGTGAGATCGAAGAATGGAGAAAAACGATTGATTCACCTCGCGGTTCCGGCGAAATTTATCATTCACCAGCTGCAGGTTCCCGCGGACGAGGTTCTGCACCCGCATACTGATCTCGGCATCATGTTTCTGCGCGTATTCGAACACTTTCATCAAGAGCACCGGGTTCTCGCTGAAGGCATTTTCGTCAGGCAGGGTCAATTCCCCCTTGATAACGTAAAAACCATCACCGATCGGCCTGCGCACCAGGTAGCCCAGGATCTTGCGCGAAGCATCCTCCCGGTATAAACATTTGGACACCATCAGCGACCAGAATTGCTCGACACGGGTAGCATGCAGGTAGTAATCGCGGAGAAAATCTTCCACCCCGAGCTGGTCTCCCCGGTCATGATAGCCGAGAAAAGAAGCAACCTTGCTCTGGTCACTGAACGTCAACTGGTCGTTTCTGCGCCCGGCCAGGTAATGGAGCTCGTTCCGGATCCGCCAGAGATAGGAAAGCAGTCCCGCATAGGTTTCCAGATCCTGTTCGGTAAGGATTCCCTTCATCATCAATTCGCGGGGTTTCTCCACCTTGAATCTGACCTTGGCTATCCAGAGCGCCGTCTGGAGGTCTCGCAGACCGCCATCCCCCTCCTTGATATTTGGCTCGAGGAGATAGACCGAAGATCCGTATTTTTCACGTCGCGACTCCAGTTCGGAAACCTTCAGTCGAATGAAGGCATCGCTACCCTTGGTCATGATCTGGGTGAGGACCTTCTTCTGGAGATCCTTGAACAATGTCCGGTTACCGCAGATGAAGCGGGTGTCGAGAAGGGCGGTCTTCACCGTCATATCGGTGTTTGCCATTTCGACACAATCGTCGATAGTACGAACCGAATAGCCCACATCTAGACGCATGTCCCAGAGAAAATAGAGGATTTTCTGGGCAATATCCTCAACGCGGCGGCCATCCTTGCCGTTATGGAGGAACATGATGTCGATGTCCGAGTACGGGTTCAGTTCTCCCCGCCCGTATCCTCCGGTGGCCACGAGCGTTATCTGCGCCCTGCCGCCGCTCTGATAACGCACATCGTTGATTATGCACTGAAACAGCTTCTTCATCAGGGTATCGACCATCTCGGCAAGGGTGAGCACCACCCAGGCACCGTCGGCACCTTCAGCGTGGCGGGAACGGATACTCTCACCATACTGTTGCAGAAAATGCCTGCCCCCGGAGAGGTAGAGAGGTCTTTTTTCCTCGAAAGAAGCCCGTCCGGAGTCGCCGTAAGCCTGGTTGTCGCCAGGAAAGTATCGCTCGATATCGAAGTCCATAGTCCTTGTCCAAAAACAGCCTTAAGGCTGGAGTAATCAGATACGGAAGGCCGGGTGCCGCTCATCAGTTCCACACCGCACCTTCTGTCAATGCAGGTTTTTGATATAATTGCGTACACCTTCAAGGATACCGGCTGCCGCGGTTTCCTGATAGTCGTCATCCGTGAGGAGCTCCACTTCTCGCTCATTGCTGATAAAAGCGGTTTCAACCAGTATACTCGGCATGGTTGCCCCGACCAGAACGTAAAACGGCCCCTGCTTTACCCCCAGGTTTTTTATTCCGCCGAATTTTTTCTCGAGTTTCCCGTGCAGTGACTTTTGCACATCATCCGCCAACCTGGCTGAATCGTTAATCTTGTAGTTTGCCATGAGATCGAAAAGGATGGTCTGCAAGAGTCCGACCTTTTCCAGTGAGGTATTATTTTCCCTGGCGGCAACACGGGCAGCCTTGTCCGTCTTGGCCAGATTCAGGTAGTAGGTTTCAATTCCCGCGGCGGACTTGTTCAGCGAGGCGTTTGCGTGAATGGAAAGAAAAAGGTCCGCGTTCACCTTGTTGGCAATGGCCGTGCGTTCCTCCAAGGGAATGAAGACATCGGTCGAGCGGGTCATCACCACATCGAGACCCATTTGTTCCTTTAACTGCCTGGCAAGTTTCAGCCCGATTGACAAGACAACATCCTTTTCCTTGAGACCATCGGCCCCTATGGCGCCAGGGTCATGCCCACCGTGACCCGGATCCACGACGATACGCCGAATCTTCGCCGGTTTGAATTTTTCGCCGGTTTTTTCCCGTTCGACCTTGACGGATTCTTGTACCGGAACAGGATCATGTCTGGGTGCCTGAATTGTGCTTTCAAGGCGGGAAAATTCCGTTTTGCGATCCCCTTTCACATCGATAATGAGCCGAAAGGGGTCTGAGAGGGGAAATATCTTATAATCACGAATATTTTCAATATCGAGCACGATCCGTACAACATCGGATCGGTACTGGCCGACCCGGGCCGTTTTCAGCAGTCCGTCACCGATAGGGATATCCTTCACCCCACGAGCTATCCTGGCACCGGTAAAGTCGATATAGATGCGTTCGGGAAGAGATACCTGGTTATCACGCCGCAGCTTGTGATGGGCAAAGGGAACTTCCCGATCCAGGGTAACAACTATCCGGGTATAGTCCGGGTTCGACCAATAACGGACGTCCGTGATCAAGGCCTTGGGCGCACTGGAGGCGCCGACGGCATCAGCAAGAAACTGCCTGCCTTCGGGCGTAGTGCCATCAATCCTTTTCGATACCGAGCCGCTGTCGGATGAATTCTTAACAGTGACCTTGCACTCCTGGATGCGATCCTGCGAATGGTACTTTGTCGTCGTGAGATCCGTGCCGGCTATCCCTTCCGCCCCTGCACCAAGGGGAAACAGAAAACAGAGCAACGGAAGGATCAAACTGATAAATCCGTTTCTGATTGTCACTTCACACCATCCTTTTCAATTGATCCAGTATGTTCAACGCCTCAAGGGGGGTAAGGGAGGAAATGGAGACCCCTTCGAGCCGCTTCCGCAACGCATCCTCCGCCTCGGTGAACAGCGGCAACTGGGCAGAGACCACCGGTGGTGACTGCCGTTTTCCCCGGGCAATACGCGGAACCCCGCCCTCGACGTACTCGCCCTTTTCCAGATTGACCAGGATCTCTTTGGCCCGTTCGATGACCTCCGGGGGAAGGCCGGCAAGACGGGCCACCTGAATGCCGTAGGAATGGGAGGTACCGCCTTCGACAATCTTGCGGAGAAATATGATCTGGTCATTCCATTCCCGGACGGCAATATTGAAGTTCTTGATCCGTTTTCGTGTTACGGCCAGCTCGGTAAGTTCATGATAATGGGTTGCGAACAGGGTTTTTGCCGCACAGGATTCGGTGTCATGGAGATATTCGGCAACTGCCCAGGCAATGGAAACGCCGTCGAATGTCGAGGTTCCCCGCCCTATCTCGTCAAGTATGATCAGACTGCGAGACGTTGCATTGCGCAGGATGTGGGCGGCTTCCATCATCTCCACCATAAAGGTGGATTGCCCGCGGGCCAGGTTATCCGAAGCTCCGACCCGGGTAAAAATACGGTCGACAATGCCGATCGTTGCCTCGGTGGCCGGGACAAAGCTTCCTATCTGCGCCATGTGCGTGATGAGAGCCACCTGGCGCATAAAGGTCGACTTGCCGGCCATATTGGGTCCGGTTATAATAATAAGCTGGTTTTCCGTCGTGTCGAGCAGCACGTCATTAGGGACAAAACGTTCGGAAAGGCTTGACGCCTCAACCACGGGATGGCGTCCGTCGCGGATGAGGATGGTATCGGCCTCGTTCACATCCGGCCGACAATACCCCTGTTGGTGGGCCAGTTCGGCAAGCCCGGCCAGCACATCGAGGAGCGCCAGCTTATCCGCTGTCCTGGCAATCCTCTCGCCCTGGGCGGCTACGCTCTCACGGAGCTCCTGAAACAGAGAATATTCGAGACCGGAAATCCTCTCCTCGGCATTCAGGACCTTGTCTTCGTACTCTTTCAGCTCTTCGGTTATATAACGCTCGGCATTGGCCAGGGTCTGCTTTCTGACATAGTTTTCCGGGATAGCGGACAGATTGGACTTGGTGACCTCAATGTAATAGCCAAACACCTTGTTATAGCGAATTTTCAGGGAACTGATGCCGGTCCGGGATTTTTCCTGGGCCTCCAGCCGGGCGATAAAACCCTTTCCTTCACGACTGACCGTGCGAAGTTCGTCGAGCTCGGGGTGGTAGCCATCAGCAATGATACCGCCGTCACGGAGGAGGAACGGCGGGTTTTCCACCAGACCGCGCGTTATCAGCGCGGCAACATCTTCCAGGGGATCCGTTTCCTGGTAAATCTGCCGTAACAGGGCGGACTCGCTCCCGGCGAGGGCGGCAAGGAGGGCCGGCAGGCGCAGCAGCGACTCTTTCAATGCCACCAGGTCTTTTGCCCCGGCACTGGCGAGGCTGATCCTGCCGTTCAGACGTTCCAGGTCGTGCACGCCGCTCAGCAGCGAAAGGATCTCGCTGCGACGTCCCGGATTCTTCAGCAGCTCTTCAGTCCCGTCAAGACGATCCTTTATTTTTTCAACAGATACCAGCGGATAATTAATCCAATGCTTGATCTTTCTGCCACCCATTGCCGTTACGGTCCGATCAAGCAGCCCAAGCAGCGAACCCTTTTTCCGGTTTTCCGACAGGGTGGTGGTCAACTCGAGGTTCCGCCTCGTGGACTCGTCAAGGACCAGGAATTCGGCGGTGGTGTAAGGAGTTATTCCGGTGATATGGCCCACGGCGCTCTTCTGGGTATCCTGCAGGTAGTGGAGGACGGCAGAGGCCGCAAGAAGCCCTTCCTTCAAAGCGCCGCAGCCGAGCGAATCGGGAGTCTGAACCCCGAATTGGCCGGTAAAGAGGCGCTGCGCATAATCCGGATCATACACCCAATCAGCCAGGTAGGAAAGGGCTACACCGTCCAGAACAGGGGCAAGGCTGCGCAGCAGAGGACTATCCCGCAGTTCCTCGGAAAGAAGTATTTCCCGCGGGCTTACGCAGACAACTTCAGCAAGAAGAGACTCCCGGCCCGGCAACTCCGTGACGCGAAACTCCCCGGTGGTGATATCCAGTGTTGAAAGACCCCAGACATCTCCCGAGCGGGAAAAAAGTGACAGGAGGTAGTTGTTTTCCTTCGGCGTCAGGGTATCGCCATCCAGCACAAGGCCGGGTGTGACAACCCGGACAACTTTCCTCTTCACAATGCCCTTAACCGTCTTGGGATCCTCCACCTGCTCGCAGATGGCAACCTTCTGACCGGCTCCGACCAGCTTCGCAAGGTACGGAGCTGCGGAATGGAAGGGAATCCCACACATGGGAACGACAGTGCCATCGGAATTCTTGTTCCGTGAAGTCAGGGTGATGTCGAGAATCTTCGAAGCCGTGACGGCATCCTCCAGAAACATCTCGTAAAAATCGCCGAGACGGAAAAAGAGGATTGCATCAGGATGTTCCGCCTTGATCTCGAGATATTGGCGCATCATGGGAGTGACGTCAGACATTGGTACCCTTCAGCACGAAAAATGCAACGCCGACATGGGCGTTTGTTTCTCCAAATGAATCAACGTTCCAGTTCATGAAAATCAAGTGGCCGATAGATGGCGTCTTTTTTGAGCACGATCTTTTCACGGTAGAGGGACATATAGACCTCTGGTGATGGGATACGGCCCAGAACAGTTACGACCGCGGCCAGTTCCGCGGAGCCGAGGAAGACACGGGCGTCGTTCCCCATGCGGTTGTCAAAATTGCGGGTGGAGGTGGAAAACACCGTTACCCCGTCAGGAACCCTGGCCTGATTACCCATGCAGAGTGAGCAGCCCGGGATCTCGATGTGTCCGCCCACGGCGCCGAACAGGGCCAGCAGTCCCTCCTCGCGGAGTTGGTTGTGATCCATCCGGGTCGGCGGGCAGAGCCAGGTACGCACCTGGGGATTAAAGGAACCCCCTCTCCAGATTTCCGCCGCGGCCCGAAAGTGGCCGATGCTGGTCATGCAGGAACCGATAAAAACGTCATCCACCGGCGTTCCGGCAACTTCGGAAAGCAGCTTGACATCGTCAGGATCATTGGGACAGGCAACAATCGGCTCGGTGACAGCAGCCAGATCTATCTCCAGCACCGCTGCATAGTCAGCATCTTTGTCAGGGGAAAGGAGCGTCGGATTTGCCAGCCATTCCTCTACCGCGGCGATGCGCTTTCGCAGGGCATCAGGGTCACGGTAGCCATCCTCGATCATGCGCTGCATGAGGGCGGCGTTGGAGCGGAGGTGCCTGGCGACAGTCTCACGGGAAAGGTGTATGCAGGCAGCAGCGGCACTTCTCTCGGCCGCCGAATTCGTCAGCTCGAAGGCCTCCTCAACCGGCAAGTCGGGAAGCCCTTCGATTTCCATGATCCTGCCATTAAAGACATTCACCTTGTTTTTCTTCGGAACCGTCAACAGTCCCTGGCGGATAGCCTCATGGGGAATGGCATTCACCAGGTCACGAAGGGTTATGCCCGGATTCAGCGTACCCTTGAAACGGACCAGGACACTCTCCGGCATGTCAAGGGGCATGAACCCCAGGGCCCCGGCAAAGGCAACCAGACCGGAGCCGGCAGGAAAAGAGATGCCGATCGGAAAGCGGGTATGGGAATCGCCACCCGTTCCGACCGTATCCGGGAGTATCAGCCGATTCAGCCAATTATGAATGACCCCGTCTCCCGGGCGAAGAGTCACCCCGCCCCGCTCGGCAATAAAAGCGGGCAGTGTCTTGTGCATCCGCACATCCGAGGGCTTCGGATAGGCAGCCGTATGACAGAAAGACTGCATGAAGAGCGGCGTCTGGAAGCGAAGACAGGCCAGTTCCTTCAATTCATCGGCGGTCATGGGACCGGTGGTATCCTGGGAAGCAACGGTTGTCATCCGCGGCTCGCAGGCGGTACCGGGCAGCACTCCGGGGAGTCCGCAGGCCTTGCCCACCATTTTCTGGGCCAGGGTATACTTCTGTCCCGGAAGAGATTCCGGATTCCGCGCCACAACGAAGACCTGACCCGGGTCCATATCCAAGGCTTCGCGGGCTTTGGCAGTGAGCGAGCGCCCGATTATCAGCGGTATCCTGCCACCGGCGCGGTACTCATCGGCAAGGGTTTCGGGGGTCAGGGAGAACGTTGTCAGGAGCTCGCCAGCCGCGGAGAGTATTTGACCGCGTTTGGTGTCGATGGTTACCAGCTCGCCGTTTTTCAGTTTCGTCACATCGCAACGGATCGGCAGGGCACCGGAATCCTGGGCAGTATTGAAGAAAATGGGTGCGATTGCCCCACCGAGGATCACTCCTCCCCGCCGTTTGTTCGGAACATGCGGGATATCATCGCCGATATGCCACAGGACACTATTGCAAGCGGACTTTCGCGAGGAACCGGTACCGACCACGTCACCCACAAAGGCAACCGTTTCGCCGGCTGCACGATAGGAGGCGATGGTCTTGATACCGCCTGAAAAACTGACCTTGCCCATGGAAAGGGCGTGGAGGGGTATATCCGGACGGCTCCAGGCATCACTGGCAGGCGAAAAATCGTCGGTATTGATCTCACCGTCAACTTTGAAAATTCGAACAGTGACAGCCTCCGGCAGAGTTGGCCGTTCGGTGAACCACTCGGCGTTCGCCCAGGACAGGAGAACATTCCGGGCAGCCGGAAGAGTCCGGGCAAGAGCGGCAATCTCGTCAAAAGCATCATAGACCAGAATCGTTCGGGAAAGTGCTGCCACGGCCTCTTCTGCCAACGCGGGAATTGCGAGGGCGGCGATAAGCGGCTGAACATTGTAGCCACCCAGCATCGTGCCGAGAATACGCACCGCTTCGAGCGGTGTAACAAGGGGTGACGTGACGTTTCCAGCCATGATCGATGCCAGGAATTCGGCCTTGACCAGCGCGGCAGGATCCACGCCGGGCGAAACCCGCTCTTTGAGGAGAAACAGCAGAAACTCTTCCTTTCCGGAAGGAGGATTCTGGAGAAGTTCGCAGAGAGACTTCGTCTGTTCCGGGTCAAGGGGAAGCGGCGGTATCCCCTTTTCGCGACGTTCCGCTTCGTGTTGAAGATATGCTTCTATCATAATGTTATGCTCCATATGGTGTTTTCAAATCGTCAATTCTACAGTAGGGGCAGGCCCCCGTGCCTGCCCTTAACGGGCGGCCACGGGGGGCCGCCCCTACGATTCATTTGTGTCGTTCAAATTCGAGGTACTCGCAAAAAGTCCAGAAAAGCGCTATTTCGTCATTCCGACGGCTTTTTCAAAAACCATCAAGGTTCAGTGTCCGCTCACATCCAGCTCGGAAATCCTCAGTGAAGGCGATCCGACACTACCGAAGAAGCGGAGATCATCTCCGATCATTTCCACGGAAGCGAACAGGTCGATGATGTTGCCCGACAGGGCGATTTCCTTGACCGGATAGGCGATGGCACCGTTTTCCACGAAAAATCCGGACGCGCCAACGGAAAAATCCCCGGAAATGGGATTTGCCGTATGGATCCCCATCACATCGGTTATCAGCAACCCCTTGGCCATGTCCCGGAGCAGTTCCGGCGCGGAAAGCGTACCGTTCTCAATGTAAAAGTTCGTCAATCCCAGGTACGCGGGACTTTTGATGCCACCGCGTGTGGCGTTGCCGGTGGACTGGACACCATCCCTGCGAGCCCAGTAGCTGTCATACAGGAACGAGAGAACCCGTCCGTCCTCTACCAGCAGGGTATCCTGCTGGGGGACACCCTCGGCATCAAAGGGAGCAGTAGCCATGCCGCCGTGAAGGATGCCGTTGTCCCGGATCTTCAGGACCGGAGAAAAAACCTTCGCGCCCAATTTTTCCGCAAGCATCGACTTCCCCTTCAGGACGTTTTCCGCCAGGAACGACGAAGAGAGAACTTCGAGGATGTCCGAGGCCACCTGATTATCGAGAACCACCGGACAGCGGATGCTTGCTATCTTTCGGGCGCCAAGCAGTCCGAGCGCACGGCTAGCGGCACTGGCCGCAATCTGCTCCACGTGCAGATCGGAAAATGATGTGCCGAAACCGAAATCCCAGCCCATCTGCGAATCTCCCCCTTCTTCGGCAATGGCGGAGACGCTGGCGGACACGGAAGTGCCGCGCAGACTGCCTTCAACCCCTCGTGAATTCCTGATATAGACCTCGTACACCGATTCCCCATAGGATGCCTTACGAACCTTGCTGATGCGAGGATCCACCGCGCAGGTCAGCCGCTCGAGGTCCATGGCGCACTGAATCTTGCGATCTTCATCGACGCGGGCAAGCTCCTGGTCGAACAATCCCTCGATCAGCGGATAGGGCCGCGGCTCGGGGAAGCCGTTGCAGGGGTCCGGCGTCTGGTTCTCCGCAGACGTTACGGCATCGGACACCATCCGCTCAAGATCTCTTTCTGCCAGACTGGTTGAGTAGGAAAAACCCAAACCGTCTGCTTTCAGCACCCGGATGCTTACGCCGACCGGTTCCGAACATTTGAAGGTATCGATCTTCTGGTCTTTAACCTCAAGGGAAAGATTGTGCGAGGCAGCGACGGAAATCTCGTAGCCGTCAATGGCTCGGACAGTCAACAACTTTTCAATGGTATCGGCAATTTCAATCTGATTCATTCGTCGTCCCTGTTTTCTCTCGTCGTAATCTGTTGCCGTTTTTCAGAATTCCAATATCATGGCGATCTCGTCGCAGTCCGGAAATTTAACGCAATTGATACAGTCCCGCCAGACCTTGTGGGGAAGTTCCGACTTATCGACAATCACGAAACCAAACCGGCCAAAGAACTCGGGTTTATAGGTGAGACAGAATAGTTTTTTCAGTCCCAACTGCCGCGCCTCGTCAAGGCAGGCCGTCACCAGGAGGGTCCCGATACCGTGTCGCCGGAGATCTTCACTTACTGCAACCGATCTGATTTCTGCCAGATCCTCCCACATGATGTGCAAAGCACATGCCCCGAGCAGTTTGCCACCTTCCTCCCAGACGTAGAAATCTCGCACCGATTCGTAGAGCTCCGAGAGAGAACGGGAAAGCATCTCTCCCCGGTTCGCGTAGAACATCAACAACTTCTGAATTTCCTTCACATCCCTGATCTGTGCTTTACGGAGCATATCTGTTCCTTTCCCCGCCTGTAGTAAACAACCGGCACCTGCCCCGTCGGACAGATGCAAACTTACACGTTAGACGTAAGACGTAAGATGTCGGAAGTAAGAGGTAAAATCAAAATACAAGGTTTCCGGTCTTTACTTCTCACATCTCACATCTTACCTCTAATGTTCCGGTTCAGAACGCTACCCTTTGTCACCTTGAGCATCTTCCATCATTTCCCGGGCATGTTCAAGGGTCTTTTCCGTGATCTTTGCCCCGCTGAGCATTCGTGCAACCTCCAAAACCCGGTCCTCTTCGCTGAGCAAGTCAACCATCGTTCTGGTACGCCCTGCTTCCGTGGTTTTGTTGACCTTGAAGTGATGATCGGCAAAGGCTGCCACCTGGGGATGATGGGTGATGCAGAGGACCTGCTGATGGCACGAAACCCGTTGCAGTTTTTTCCCGACCATCGCCGAAACAGCCCCGCCGATCCCGGTATCCACCTCATCAAAGATGAGAGAAGGAACATCGCTCTCCGGGTGAACCTGTTTCATGGCAAGCATCAAACGGGAAAGTTCGCCCCCCGAGGCTATCCGGGCAAGCGGTTTCGGCGCCTCGCCGGGGTTCGGCGAAAAGAGAAACTCGACCCGCTCCATTCCCGTGGCCCGCGGCTCGGCCCAGGAAGTAAAGGCGACATCAAAGTGAGCGTTCTTCATGGCCAGCTCATGCAGCTCCTTCTCCATCGCTGCTTTCAGTCGTTTCGAAGCTTCGAGACGCCGTTGCGTGAGCTCCCGGCCCTGCTGCGTGAGGGACGTCAGCAGTTGCTGGAGCAGCTCTTCCAGATCACTGTGACGTTCTCCGCGATGGGCAAAGGCTTCTAACTCGGCATCTACCTCTTCCTTGAAGGTCAGAATCCCCTCTATAGTTGGGACATACTTCTTTTTCAATCGATAGATCAGGTCGAGACGATCATCCACTTCCTGGAGACGGCCCGGATCCGCTTCGAGGCGCGCCCCGTAGTCACGTAGTGACAGAGCGGCGTCCTCCAGCGAGAGGTACGCTTCGTTCAATCGTGAGGAGAATGCCGCAAGGGTACCATCCACGGCACCCGCTTCTTCGACCTCGGCAATTATTGCACGCAACACCCCGAGCAGAGCACCATCACCATCATACAAGGCATCGTAGGCTCCACGGGTTGCGCGAATCAGCTTTTCCCCGTGTAGAAGTCGCTGCCTCTCTTCCAGCAGTTCGACATCCTCACCCGGAAGAAGGGCTGCCTCGGCAATCTCCTTGGACTGGAAAGAAAGGAGGTCGGTTCGCCGAAAGGCATCCCGCTCATCCATCTCCAGCAAGCGGAGTTCTTCGCCGGTTTTCCGATATTCCTCATGGAGGCGTGCGAACTGGTCCCGAAGGGGAACAATCCCGGCGAATCCGTCCAGGAGATAGAGGTGGTTCTCAGGGCGCAGAAGTGTCTGTGACTCATGCTGACCGTAAATATTCAAGAGCAAGGGGGCGATATCACCCAGCAGGGAAGTCGTTGCCATCCCACCGTTCATGAAAACCCTGTTCCGGCCGGAGCGTGATACAATCCTCTTGATCAGTAGTTCACCGTCAGACGCCACCCCCGACTCTTCCAGCCTTTTACGGATCTCTTCATGCCCGGCAAGATCAAAGAGGCATTCCACTACCGCGTCCTCTTCTCCGGTACGGATCAAATCCGCAGAAGCCCTGCCGCCAAGGATGAGGTTTACGGCATCGATGATAATTGATTTGCCGGCTCCGGTCTCTCCGGTAAGCATATTCAATCCCGGCAGGAAAGAGACGTGAAGGGCATCAATAATGGCAAAATTTCTGATAATCAGGTCGCTAAGCATACCGTATCACTCCGCTGCGGCAGTTCAAGCCGGCACCGAAAGGTTGAAACTGCCAAATGAATCCTTGCGCACTATCTTTCGCCCCATTTCAGCTTGGTCCTGAGAACCGTGAAGTAATCGGTATCACCGGAGAGGATCAGCCGGGTTCGATATTTGGCTCTGCTGACACGCATCTCATCACCGCATTGCAGCGGAATACCCACTTGACCATCAAGGGTAAGCATAACATTTTCCATCTGCGATTGCAGGACGACCGATATTTCAGTTTCCGCACTCACCACAATGGGGCGGTTGGTCAGCGTATGGGAACAGATCGGCGTGATGAGAAGGCAATCGATGTTCGGCGCGACAATCGGGCCATTTGCCGAAAGAGAATACCCGGTGGAACCGGTGGGGCTGGCGATAATCAGGCCGTCCGCCTTGAAGGTGGCGAGAAAGGATCCGTCAACCGAGGCATCGAGGGTAATTATCTTTGCCGGGGCGCCCTTGTTGATAACGGCATCGTTCAGCGCCAGATACGATCCTATTTCCGTCCCACCCCTGACCAGCGAAACATTCAGCATCATCCTCCGGGAAATTGTGCACGCCCTGAAAAGACACGATTCAAGGGCTTCATAGAGCCCGCTGACCGGGATCTCGGTGAGAAAGCCGAGACTGCCCAGGTTTATTCCCAGGATCGGCACCTCGCTCTCACCCACAAGCCGTGCCACGGAAATCAGCGTGCCGTCACCACCCAGGACAACAACGAGATCTGCTTGCGCGGGTATTTCATCCCCCCTGACGCCGTCATCGTCCCCCAGATACTGTGAAAGCCGCTCCTCCAGAAGAGGGGTAAAACCCCGGTCCCGCAGCCAGCACAACAGTTCTCCGGCAACCTCGCGACAGCGCGGATCTTGAACCTTGGCAAAAATTCCTATAGTCTTTATGGGTGAGTTGCTGCTGTTTTGACTTAGTGAGGGCACTGCGCACGCTCCTGAAGCGGATTGCTTTCCCGTTAAAACAAGCGGTACAAATGGTTCATTAGTAGCATGAAAATCCTGTGATGTCCAATGGTAACGCCCTGTTGCGTTAGCGCGCCATTCACTATATACTTCCCGGACCATACCGATACCGTTCCACGGGGAAAGGGAGAAACAATGCCCAATCACAACCACCACTATATCCTCGAAAACAGGACCCGCGAATCCCTCTCATCATCCAATCTTCGCAAACTCTTCCTCAAGCATCTTGAATATACCCTTGGCAAGGACAATTTTTCCACTACCAGAAATGATATCTATCTGGGGCTTGCCTATGCAATTCGAGATCTTCTTGTCGAGAGGTGGCGCGATACCCAGCAGACATACTATGACCAGGACGCCAAACGGGTTTACTACATCTCTATGGAATTCATGCTGGGACGGACCATGGGCAACAGCCTGATAAACCTGGACCTGGTTGATGAATGGAAAGAAGTGCTAGAAGAACTGCATCTTGACTTCGAATGCGTGGAAGAACTGGAATGGGAGGCGGGGCTCGGAAACGGAGGCCTCGGCAGGCTCGCCGCCTGCTTCCTCGATTCCCTGGCAACTCAATCGATCCCGGCGTATGGATACGGGATCCGCTACGAATACGGCGCTTTTTTCCAAAAGATTCTGGATGGTGCTCAAGTTGAGCTGCCCGACAACTGGCTTCGCTATGGCAATCCCTGGGAATTTGGCCGCAAGGAACATCTGCACCCGATCAAGTTCTACGGCAATGTGGTAACCAGACATGATGAAAACAATTACGAATACACCTGCTGGGTGAACACCGAAGACGTCATGGCCATGGCCTATGACATTCCCATACCCGGCTACGGAAATGACGTGGTCAATACCATGCGCCTGTGGAGTGCAAAAGCTACACGTGATTTCGACCTGCACTTCTTCAATGAAGGAAGGTATATGGAAGCCGTGGAAAAGAAAATGCACACGGAAAACATCTCAAAGGTGCTCTATCCACCAGACAAGGAAATTGAAGGCAGGGAATTGCGGCTGAAACAGGAATATTTTCTTGCCTCCGCGACTGTTCAGGATATCCTCTATCGTTTCAAGAAAAAACATAGTGATCTGAAACTGCTCCCGGAAAAGGTTGCTATCCAGCTGAACGATACCCATCCGACCCTGGCCATCCCCGAAATGATGCGGATATTGCTCTGCCATGAACAACTCGACTGGGACACGGCATGGGATATCACCGTCAGAACTTTTGCCTATACCAATCACACCGTCCTGCCGGAAGCGCTTGAAAAATGGCCGGTCTGGCTGCTTGGAAAGATTTTGCCGCATCATCTGCAAATCATCTACCAGATCAACGAGAAATTCCTGGCTGAAGTCAGGGCACGTTTCCCCGACGACCTGCAACGGATCAAACGCATGTCCCTCATTGAGGAAGCACAGGAAAATAAAGTGAGAATGGCAAACCTTGCCATCATCGGCAGTCATGCAGTCAACGGCGTATCAATCCTTCATACGAATATTTTGAAGCAGAGGGTATTCCGGGATTTTTTCGAGATGTATCCCGAAAGATTCTCCAATAAGACCAACGGAATAACCCAACGCCGCTGGCTTAAAAAGGCGAATCCGTTTCTCAGTTCATTGATAAGCAATTACCTCGGCGATGGTTGGGTCACAAACCTCAATGAACTGGCCAAGCTGCGCCCCCTTGCGGACAACCCGGAATTCGTCCAGAAATGGCGTGCGGCGAAACGGGAGAACAAGGAACGCCTTCGTAGATACATCCTCGACAACAACGACCTGCACGTCTCCGCTGACTCGCTCTTCGACTGCCACATAAAAAGGTTTCATGAATACAAACGGCAAACCCTGAAAGTCCTGCACATCATTACCCTCTACAACCGGATCAAGGAAAACCCGGACCGTGACTTCGTCCCGCGGACCTTCATTATCAGCGGAAAAGCTGCCCCATCCTACCATATTGCCAAGCTCACCATCTCTCTGATCAATGCCGTTGCAGACAAGATCAATAACGATCCGGCAATTCGCGACCTCATCAAGGTAGTGTTCCTGGCCAATTACAGTGTAACCATGGCCGAACGAATTATTCCCGCCGCCGATCTTTCAGAGCAGATTTCAACCGCGGGTACTGAAGCATCCGGCACCGGCAATATGAAATTTGCCGTCAACGGTGCCCTGACCATCGGCACCCTTGACGGCGCGAACATCGAGATCATGGAAGAAATCGGCGAAGAGAATTTCTTCCTCTTCGGACTCAAGGCCGAGGAGGTATCCGAACTGAAGGCTCAGGGATATAATCCCCGCGAAATCTACAACCGTGTCCCCGAACTGAAGCAAGCCCTCGACATGATACTGCAGGGGGATTTTTCTCCCGAAACCCCTGACTTATTCAAGCCGCTGGTCGACTCCCTTCTCAACCAGGGAGATAATTATCTGGTTCTGGCCGACTACGAAAGCTATGCCCAGTGCCAGGAAGAGGTTGAAAGAGTCTATCGAGATCAGGATGAATGGACCCGTCGTTCGATCCTCTCAACCGCCGGCATGGGGAAATTTTCCAGCGACAGATCCATTGCCGAGTATGCACAGGACATCTGGAATGCATCACCCGTCAAAGGAACACGAAAAAGTCGAAATCACGGCAATCACTACCCTGAATTCTGCCCGGCCAAATGACTGAAAGCAAAGGATTTTTGATGTCTACTGAACAAGGAAGCGCCCCGCTGGCCGAAAGAATGCGGCCGAGAAACATCGCTGAATTCAAAGGCCAGACACATCTTTTGGGACAGGGCAAAATTCTGCGCCGCCTGATAGAGTCAGACCAGATTTCATCGCTGATTCTATGGGGGCCTCCCGGTGCCGGCAAAACAACCCTGGCCCGCATCATCGCAAATGCCACACAGTCCCATTTCATTTTTTTCTCGGCAATTCTCTCGGGCGTCAAGGATCTGCGCCAGATTGTGAAGGATGCCGAAGAAGAACTTATCGCCAGCGGTAAAAGAACCATTTTGTTCGTGGACGAAATACACCGCTTCAACAAGGCCCAGCAGGATGCTTTTCTCCCCTATGTGGAAAAAGGCTTGCTGACAATAATCGGAGCCACAACGGAAAATCCCTCGTTCGAGGTGATAACACCCCTGCTCTCCCGTTGCAAGGTGTTGGTTCTCAACCCGTTAGGTAAGGAAGACATCGAAGACATTCTCAGGAATGCCCTGACGGACAAAGATCGGGGACTCGGAAATACCGGGGTAAGCCTGTCTGAAGAAGTCCTTCCCTTTATTGCGGAGCAGGCGGAAGGCGATGCCCGCATTGCCTTGAACACACTGGAGACGGCAGCCAGGCTGACCACGGACAACATAATAGACCTGGACACCGTTAGGGAAGCCGTGCAGAAAAAACCCCTCATGTACGACAAGGGTGGTGAGGAGCACTACAATGTCATATCCGCCTTTATCAAGTCCATGCGGGGAAGCAATCCGGATAGTGCTCTCTACTGGCTTGCCCGGATGCTGGAGGCGGGTGAAGATCCCCTGTTCATACTCCGGCGGATGGTAATTCTCGCCTCGGAGGACATCGGGAACGCCGATCCCCGTGCTCTGCAGCTGGCAATAGCCGCTCTGCAGGGATTCCAGTTCGTCGGCATGCCCGAAGGAAGGCTGATTATTGCGCAGGCAGTAACCTATCTGGCAACAGCCCCGAAATCTAATGCGTCCTATGTCGGCATTGACGAAGCATTGGCGGAAGTGAGGAAGAGTGGAGCTTTGCCGGTGCCCCTTCATGTCAGAAACGCACCAACCCGCCTGATGAAGGACTTGGGGTACCACAAGGGATACAAGTACGCTCACAATTTCAAGGAAGGATTTGTTGAACAGGAATACCTGCCGGAACAGATTGCAGGAAAGAAATTCTACCGTCCGGCAGGCCATGGGTATGAAAAATACATCAACGAAAGAATGGAATTTCTGCGAAAAAAGAACACCAAGAACTAATTCGTGTCCATCCGGAAAGTCTCGACAGGGGCTGGGCTGGAACTTCCCCGAAGCCTCTCGTAATCGGTCAACACCTTTTCCAAGGATCAGACAACCTGCTGGCTTCAGGCGATTTTCTTGCTGTCGCCATCTTGCCATAAAGCCGTACGAGAGACTCCGTGAAAGCCCCAGCCCATCGCGGAACAACACTGTTTTGGAGTTTCCGGATGAAAACTAATTCGCTACCATCCGAAAGCTACTTCGAACCAAGCTTCTGCTCCCAGCGCCAGGCATCCGCAACAATAGTTTCCAGGTCGTCATGGCGAGGCGTCCAGTTCAGTACCTTCCGGATCCGTTCCGCCTTGGCGACAAGAATGGCAGGGTCGCCGGGACGGCGCGGAGCCTCGGCTACCGGAAACCGCACTCCAGAAACTCGCTGGACAACGTCGATAACCTCCCGTACACTGCTCCCCCGACCATAACCAACATTCAGGGTTGTCGAATCACCGCCCCTCTCCAGGTAGGCAAGGGCTGCCAAATGGGCAGAAGCCAGATCCTCGATATGAATATAATCCCTGACTCCGGTGCCATCGGGGGTGGGATAATCGGTACCGAAAACGGAAACCGCCGGACGTTTGCCCAGGGCCGATTGGCAACAGACCTTGATAAGGTGGGTCGCCTCCTCGATACGTTGCCCCATACGCGCCAGGGGGTCGGCTCCGGCAACGTTAAAATAGCGAAGCGCGGCATAGCGGAGACCATGGGCCAGGGCCACGTCCCGCAGCATCCATTCGCTCATCAGTTTGGAGGTACCGTAAGGGTTGATGGGCAGGGTTGGAGAATCTTCCGCTGCACAACCTGCTTCCGGCATACCGTACACGGCCGCGGTACTGGAAAAGACAAACTTCTCGACACCGGTCCGCACGCACGACTGGAGGAGACGAAAGGTATTGCAGGTATTGTTTCCATAATAATCAAGCGGCAGACTCACCGACTGCGGGGCAATGATCGATGCGGCAAAGTGCAGAACAGTCGTTATTCGGAAATCCCGAAGCGTTTTCTCGAGACGTGCCTGATCCGTAAGATCCGCTATGATCAGCTCTTCACCATGAAGAAGTGTGTCTTTCGAGCCGGTCGAAAGATTGTCAAAAATGATTGGACGATACCCGGCCTCGGAAAGCTGCCGGACAACATGTCCGCCAATGTACCCGGCTCCGCCGGTAACCAGTAGATTCTCCACGTAATACCTTCCTTTATCGTAATTTCACAACTCCCGAAGTAAATCCTGTGCGCATTACTCCGCTGGAGGAAGAGACTGTTGGTGTTTTTTCAGCTCCTCCTCCATTTTTTTCTGCATTTCTTCGGCAGCTTTCTGCATTTCTTCGGAAGCCCCCTTCCAGGACTCCGAGGCCTGTTCCATGTTCCTGGCAAAACGTCGTGCCGCAATCTGGGCACTCACGCTCAGGACGATGCAGATAGCTGCCAGGACGCCAAAAACAAGCCACGCTCGCTGCGCCGGGAGACCATGGGTCTGAACGCTTGCCATCACAAGATAATAGGTAATGATACCCAGGCCGATCGCCCCGCCAAGATAGGGAATAATACCAAGAACAGTAGTAAGGGGAGACAGCGCCGCCAGATAGGCAACACAGCGATAGGCGGTTTCATAGGATTCACCGGAGCCCATCAGTTTCCATACGACGAACAGGATCGCTGCCGAAACAAATCCGAAGATGGCAGCGCCGATTGCGGCCATAATCGGCATCAGGATAATGGCTGCTGCCCCCAGCTGCATGCCGAGGTAGAGTTGCAGACCAATAAGGCTGGAAAGTGTCTGTATGAGGGCACTGATGAGGCCGCTTACTATCGCCATCACCACCAGAAAGACCAGGGGTTCAAGAAAACCGCCGGTTTTCGGCATTGCCCTGAAAAATTCAACCGGAGAACTCACAACGTTAATCGCTGTTTGAGGAATTGCGGCAAAACCGATACTTCTGGCTTCCATGGTACCCTCCTTCAGTGCATTGACAGGCCGAAAAGAACCGTTTCCAGTTGAAAATTACAGTAACAAATCATGATCTGCCTGACGAGTAGTAACCGAATAGCAGCGGTTTTTCAAGATAAAAAAAAGGGGACGATCTCACAATCGTCCCCTTTTCACCCCGTAGTTTTCAGCATCAGGCAAGACGCTGTGCATAGAGAGGAAATCTCTTCATCAGAGCATTGACCTCTCCCTTGATGCGCAGCAGCTCAGTCTCATTCTCGGTATTTTTCAAGGCATCGGCAATGAATCCGGCAACCTGCACCATCTCAAGCTCTTTCAAACCATGGGTCGTGGCAGCGGGTGTCCCGATCCGGATACCGGAGGTGACAAACGGGGAACGAGTCTCATTCGGAATGGTATTTTTGTTAACGGTAATTCCGGCCTTGTCGAGGGCCTCTTCCGCAACCTTGCCGGTCAGTCCCGTAGAGGTAAGATCCAGAAGCATCAAATGGGTATCGGTTCCTCCGGACACGAGACGGAACCCTTTTGCAATCAGGGAGTCTGCCAAGGCTTTGGCATTTTTGAGGATCTGTTCCTGATACGTTTTGAATTCGGGGGTCAAAGCCTCTTTAAAAGCAACTGCCTTGGCCGCGATCACATGCATGAGGGGACCACCCTGGATGCCGGGGAATATATTTGAATTGAGCGCTTTGGCGTATTGCTCCCGACAGAGAATCATTCCGCCCCTTGGACCCCGCAATGTTTTATGGGTAGTGGTGGTAACGAATTCCGCATGGGGTACCGGACTTGGATGCAGTCCCGCGGCCACGAGACCTGCGATATGGGCCATATCCACCATAATTACGGCACCGACTTCATCAGCAATCTTCCTGAATTGAGCAAAATCGATAATGCGGGGATAGGCGCTTGCACCAACTACTATCATCTTCGGGCGATGCTCACGGGCCAGACGGCCAACCTCATCATAATCGATAACTTCCGTATCTGATGTAACTCCGTAAAATACGACATTAAATAATTTACCGGAGAAATTGGCAGAACTCCCGTGGGTGAGATGGCCGCCGTGTGAAAGGTTCATGCCGAGAATCGTATCACCCGGTTTAAGCACGGAAAAATACACCGCCATGTTTGCCTGTGAACCGGAGTGGGGTTGGACATTAACATGGTCAGCGCCGAACAGTTCCTTGGCACGTTCGATTGCCAGGTTTTCCACGATATCCACCTGACTGCACCCACCATAATAACGCTTACCCGGATATCCTTCCGCGTATTTATTGGTCAGTACCGACCCCTGGGCCTCCATGACCGCTTCGGAAACAAAGTTTTCCGATGCTATCAACTCCAGGTTGTATTCTTCTCGTTCCGTTTCCCGGCGAATTGCCTGCGCAACTTGCGGATCAAAACTTTCCAGTATCGACATCTCTTTCTCCTTCAATGTAGTGAAAAAGCAAACGGGACCTTACTAGTCCCGTATACTGTGCAATAGCGTATTGGCCGACGTCTCGGCAAGAATATCAGCGAAAATCCGTCATCTACTTGTAGAGTTCCGATTCAATTGCAGAGATCTTGTCAAGTCGAGCCTGATGGCGACCACCCTCAAACGCGGAATCAAGCCAGGTAGCCACCATTTCCTGAGCTTCAGCCTCATCGAGAACACGGCCACCCAGCACGAGGATGTTGGCATTGTTGTGCTGTTTTGCCATCTTGGCCATATAGATATCGGCGGCCAAGGCAGCTCGAACACCGGGAAACTTGTTGGCTACAATTGACATGCCGATACCGGTTCCGCACACGAGAACACCTTTTTCCGCTTCGCCCAGGGAAACTTTTCGTGCGACACTTTCACCGAAATCAGGGTAGTCAACCGAATCGCCGCCATTGCTTGTCCCCAAGTCCTGTACCGCAATTGATCGCGCCTGCAGGAGCGACTTTATCGCCTCCTTGAGAGCGAAACCACCATGGTCACTGCCAATCACTATCATGTTTTAATCCTGTATTTTCTTGAAAAGAAGCGATGCGTTGGTTCCGCCAAACCCGAACGAGTTTGACAAAGCACATGTCACCTTGGCTTCCCTGGCGGTGTTCGGAACATAATCCAAATCACAGTCAGGGTCTGGCTCCTGATAGTTTATCGTTGGAGTAACAATACCCTTTTCCATGGACATAAGGGTCAAGGCTGCTTCAACACCACCCGCTGCGCCGAGAAGATGCCCGGTCATGGACTTGGAAGACGTTACCATAAGCTTCTTTGCGTGCTCGCCAAAAACAGATTTTATGGCAAGTGTCTCATAATAATCATTGAAATGTGTCGATGTCCCGTGGGCATTGATCAGTTGGACCTCAGCAGGATTAACTCCGGCATTATCGAGAGCCATTTTCATGCAGCGAGCAGCACCTTCTCCATCGGGCGCGGGAGCGGTCAAATGGTACGCATCGCTGGACATGCCGTAACCGACGATTTCCGCATATATCCTGGCGCCGCGTTTTTTGGCCGACTCGTATTCTTCGAGAACAAGAATTCCAGCCCCCTCGGCAAGAACGAAACCGTCGCGATTTTTCTCAAAGGGACGGGAGGCTGCGGTCGGGTCATCATTCCGTGTCGATAGAGCCCTCATAACAGCAAAGCCGCCGATGGCCAACGGAGTAACGGTTGATTCGGTTCCTCCGGCAATCATTGCGTCAGCATCACCACGTCGTATGACCTGGTAAGCATCTCCAATAGAATGGGTACCGGTGGCACAAGCAGACACAGAAGACAGATTCGGGCCCTTGGCGCCATATTTTATCGATATGTGGCCTGGTGCCAGGTTCGTAATGAGCATCGGTATGAAGAAAGGCGATATCTTCTTGTAACCACCTTCCTGAAGAGCAAGATGGTACTTTTCAATCGTTGGCAGGCCGCCTAGTCCGGCGCCGACCAGAACCCCGACACGAGTAGCATTCTCTTCGGTAATCTGCAAGCCTGAATCCTGCATAGCAAAGTGAGCGGCAGCCAGTGAATACTGGATAAAAAGGTCCATCTTTTTGATTTCTTTTTTCTCGATGAAATCTTCAGGATTGAAGTCCTTTACCTCTCCGGCAATCTGCACAGGAAAATCGGTTGCGTCAAAACGTGTGATTTTGTCAATACCGGATACCCCGGCAACAAGAGCATCCCAGTTTTTCTGGTTTCCGGTGCCCAGTGGCGATACGACTCCAACTCCCGTCACGACGACTCTTCTCATATAAACAGGCTCCTCGAAACTGACTAACTCCTCGTAAAATTGACAAGGAGTAGAACGGAAAGAAAGGGGGATCCCCCCCTCTCTCCGAGATTCATTAAATAACTTTCGTATAGGGTCACAAGGCTGCGCAGGGAAAAACGAGCCTGGCCGTGAGGTAGCCGGGACCACCGAAAGTTACCCCGGTTGGTCTGGTGGCAATTTCATGTGACACCGTGTCACACTACCTGCTAGGCGTGGTCGGCAATGTAATCGATTGCATCCTGAACGGTTACGATTTTTTCAGCGTCCTCGTCAGAAATTTCAATATCAAATTCCTCTTCAAGGGCCATCACGAGTTCAACCGTGTCAAGGGAGTCAGCGCCGAGATCATCCATGAAAGAAGCCTCACCAGTAACCTGAGCTTCGTCTACTCCCAATTGTTCGGCAACAATCTCTTTAACCCTTTTTTCTATTGACGACATTTACAGTACCTCCATTTGAGTAGTTAGCATTATTCGGTTGTACAAACCATGTAGTTCTTCTGCTTATTAACATGAAATTACGAAATTGCAAAAGGTATTTTTGTCCGACAGACAAAAATCGTGCAGCTCAGTTGCCATACCGGGCCAGCTTGTATGTGCAGCCGCTGACACCGGAAGAATGGTCCTGCTACATGTGCATACCGCCATTTACGGCGAGAACCTGACCGGTAACATAGCTGCCCAAACCGGAAACAAGAAAATACACAGCATTTGCAATGTCTTCCGGAGAACCGAATCTATTCACCGGAATTTGTTTCAGAAGCTCTTCCCTGATACCTTCGCTGAGTACACCGGTCATGTCTGTTTCTATGAATCCGGGCGCAACTGCATTTACCGTGATATTCCTTTTGGCATACTCCCTTGCTACCGCCTTGGTGAAACCGATAATTCCGGCCTTGCTGGCACAATAATTGGCCTGTCCGGCATTACCCATCTCGCCAACAACAGAACTGATCGTAACGACCCGTCCGCTCTTAGCCTTGGCCATAAGCTTTATGGCCTCTCGGGTGCAGAGAAAGGTCCCTTTCAGGTTCACATCGATCACACTATCCCAGTCTTCATCCTTCATTCTCATCAATAAACCGTCGCGAGTGATGCCCGCGTTGTTTACCAGGATGTCCAGTGAACCGAATTCATCCGTAACCACCTTAAAAAGTGCCTCAACCTCAGACGAAACCCCCACATCAACTTTCACGGGAATCGCCCTGCGACCCAGCAATGCAATCTGGTCTGCTGTCTGTTTGGCTCTGTCCAGAGAAGTTGCGGTAACAATGACGTCCGCACCCTCGGCAGCCAACTTCAGTGCAATTGCTTTACCAATGCCTCTGGATGCTCCGGTAACGAGGGCTTTCTTACCCGTAAGGCTCATGCGACCTCCCCGATGAATGCTTTAAAGCCAGCAAGATCATCGAAATAATTCAGTGCCAGATTCTTGTCGATTTTCTTCGCAAGTCCTGTCAGAACCTTCCCAGGACCAACTTCCACAACTCTGGTTACCCCAGATGCGGCCATCTCCCGGACCGACGCTTCCCAGAGCACGGGAGAACTGATCTGTGCCACAAGCAGTTCCTTAACTCTTTCAGCTTCCGTGTAAGGCTTTGCCTCAACATTGCTGACAACAGGTGTCTGTAAAGGCATCACGGCAACTGCGTCAAGAACTGCGGCCAACCTTTCACCAGCTCCAGCCATCAGGCTGCAATGGGAAGGCACACTGACGGGAAGCAGCAGCACCTTTCTGATTCCGTGCTCCTTTGCCATCTCGACGACGCGATTCACTGCAGAAGCCTGTCCGGAGATAACTATCTGTCCAGGACAATTGTAATTTGCCGGAACAACGACTTCACCCTGTGCTGCAGCGGCACAGACCCCGGCAACAACGTCCGGTTCCACACCCAATATCGCTGCCATGGCCCCGGTACCGACCGGAACGGCATCCTGCATGAAACTACCACGAGCACGCACCGTTCTGAGTGCATCGGCGAAAGTCAAGGCACCGGCAGCAACAAGCGCAGAGTATTCACCGAGGGAGTGTCCGGCAAAACAGGATGCCTGCAACCCTGTCTCCGATTTGATCAAACGATAAAATGCCGTGCTGGTAGCAAGCAATGCAGGTTGGGTGTTTTCTGTGAGGAGCAGGTCACTCTCCGGACCTTCAAAGCAGATGCGTGAAAGCTTGCTTGCCAGGGCATCATCAGCCTCTTCAAAAGTCTGGCGGACTACCGCGAAATTTTCGGCCAACTCCTTACCCATGCCGGGATATTGCGATCCTTGGCCGGGAAAAAGGAATGCATACTTCTCCATTCCAGTCCTCCTGTTACGTAGTTCCTGTCTGACAATATTTGATGTGAAACCAGTGGCTTTTGATTCGGGAAGCAGGATGTACCAATCAGCAAAGAATTTGTAGCGATAGTACCGTCAGCGAAAGCTGTCTGCAAGGTAAGTCCGGAAGACGAATCAAATTTCAGGGATTGCACAGGGGCAGATACAGGCATGTCGCACCAGCGCTGCGCAACGTGACACAAGCGGAACAAAAGCTCTCCAGTCGGAATAAATTGCTTACCAACGTATGAGTGCGGATGCCCAGGTAAGACCACCACCGAATGAATCGAGCAGAACAAGGGAGCCGTCTTTCAGCCTACCGGATCGGTTGACCTCGTCAAGAGCGATGGGTATGGAGGCTGCAGAGGTATTGCCGTACCGTTCCAGATTTATATAAACCTGTTCCTGCGACAAACCCAACCTTTTTCCGATTGCATCAATAATTCGTCGATTTGCCTGGTGGGAGATAAACAGATCAATATCCGAGATTGAAAGATTGTTTGCCGTAAGGGCCTCATTGGCAGCATCTTCCATCGCCCTCACCGCCAGCTTGAAAACCTCGTTCCCCTGCATCTTGATGAAGGTAAGCCTCTCATCAAGCACCCGCTGCTCGGCAGGATTTCTGCTGCCGCAAGCTGGTTGATGAAGCAGTTCCCAATAGGTACCATCGGAATGAATGTGGGTTGAAAGAACACCTGCGGTTTGGGTTGACGCCTCAAGAATCACGGCTCCTGCCCCATCACCGAACAAAACACAGGAATTTCTGTCTTCCCAGTCGGTAATGCGGGTCAAGGTTTCGGCACCGATAACCAATGCTTTTGCGGCAGCGCCGGATTTTATGAATTTTTCGACAAGTGAGATGGCGAAAAGGAATCCTGAACACGCCGCAGAAATATCGAATGCCGCAGCTTTCTTGGCATTCAAGTTTTTCTGCACAAGACATGCGGTTGAGGGGAAAGGAAAGTCGGGAGTGACCGTCGCCACAACGATAAGATCAAGCTCCTCTGCTGACACACCCGCCATCGCCAAAGCTTTTTCGGCTGCCGCAGTTGCAAAGGTCGAGGTAAACTCCCCTTCCGAGGCGATACGCCGCTCCTTTATACCGGTTCTTGAGGTAATCCACTCATCTGTCGTATCAACCAGTTTTTCCAGGTCGGCATTGGTCAGGACCTTATCAGGAACCGCAGAACCGGTTCCCGTAATTCGTGCATGAGCCATTCTTCCCACCTTTTCAGCCAGCAGCGTGGTATGGTTAATTTTCTCGCTGCTGCTTGCTGTCCGTAATATATTGTTGCAGCTTTTCCGCCATCTTTGTATTTACACCCTTTTGGGCGTAATCATGAGCAAAGCGGATGGCATTTTTAATCGCTTTCGCACTGGAGCCACCGTGGCAAATCATGCCAACGCCGTTGATTCCCAAGAGCGGAGCGCCGCCATATTCAGAATAATCAACCTTCTTTCGAAAGTTTTTGAATGCTCTCCGAACAAATAAATATCCTGCCATGGAAATAAAGCTCTGCTTGATCTCATCTTTCAGCATTTTTCCCACTGTTTCGACAAGACCTTCTGAAACCTTCAGAACAACGTTACCAACAAAACCATCACAGACAACAACATCGACAGAACCGTTAAAAACGTCTCGGCCCTCCACGTACCCAAGGTAGTTGAAACGTGTCCCACACAGAAGTTCCTGCAAAAGTGCGTGTGATTCACGCGTAAGCTCATTCCCCTTGCTTTCTTCTTCACCATTGGAAAGAAGGCCCACGCGGGGCCTTTCAATTCCCATGAAATACTTGGCGTACACCTCACCCATGACAGTAAACTGGACAAGATTCTGTGGCTTGCAGTCCACATTCCCGCCAACATCAAGGATAAGGGTTCTGCCGCGCAAGTTAGGAAAGATGGTGGCGATTGCAGGCCGGTCAATACCTTTCAGTCTACCAAGAAGAAACATCCCGGCTGCCATGGTAGCACCGGAGTTCCCGGCACTGACAACAGCATCGGCCTTACCTTCTTTTACCAGATCATAGGCAACGCGAATGGATGAATCCTTTTTCCTGCGGATTGCATCGGAAGCAGAATCATGCATTCCCACTACTTCACTCGCATGAACGACGGAAATATTCAAGCCTGTACAGTTATGCTTGGCAAGTTCCTGTTGCAATACTTCACTTTTTCCCACGAGCGTGACGGCAATTCCGAATTCGCGCGCAGCAGCAACAGCGCCCTCGACCTCAACTACAGGAGCATTATCGCCGCCCATACCGTCAACGGCAACTCTCATAAAATACCACCCGGTTTTTGTTGTAAAAAATTAAAAATTGCGAGGATCAAAGATCCTTGGCCTGGATCACTTCTTTTCCTTTATACATGCCACAGGAAGGGCATACACGATGAGGAAGCTTGGGCGCTTTGCACTGGGGGCAAACCGATACGTTGGGGGGAGTGAGAAAATCATGTGCTCTTCTCATATTTTTACGGGATTTGGATGTCTTTTTCTTTGGAACTGCCATTTTCTGGTTCTCCTTCTATCTTTTTACGGTAAAGTTTTTCAAGGCACTGAAAGCTAAGCCAGTGCCGGAACGGTCACAACCGCATTCTCCGGAATTCAAATCTGCTCCACAGGTAACACAAATCCCTTTGCAATCATCATGACAAAGAGGTTTGTAAGGAATTTCCAAAAGCACCTGTTCTTCAATCTCAGTTGTGAAATCTATATAATCACCAACATAGGGGGCAGAAATCAGATCTTCCGCTGTCAATGATACTTCTTCTTCAATCGGCATTTCCGTCGCATTGGAATAAAATACCGTAAAATCGCTTTCAAGGTCTGTATCAAAAACCGTGAGACATCGCGAACACGCCATACGGATTTTTGTCGTCACGCGAGCGTGAACCCTTATCTGCCGGAATTCCTTCTCAATCGTGAAATCAAGCTGCAATGGCTCCAAAAACGTACATTCACCGGCTTCCTGCACGGCTACAAGTGCAGGAAAGTCAGTAATGGGTTCCTGGGCCGAAAGAACAACCGGCGCATCAGACAACCCTTCTACCTTTATTTTCATATACTATTACCTGTCTCCGTATCGAAAGTTTTGGAGTATAAAGACATGGCCATAAATTTGTCAAGAAAATAAATCCAGCGGAACTCCTCGCCGAAAAACAAGGAAAAGGGTTCGGCGGATTTTCAAGAAAATCAATTTTCCGACGCGGATAAATATTTAGGGCATTTCATCCCTGAACATTTTCGTGAACTCTTTTGTCGAACAGAAATACAGAGTGTGCCATTCTCTGCGAAAGATTAAATAGCATCTCCTTGCCGTCAGCAACAGAATACTTGCCCTTTCAAGCATTTTCCATTATAGGAAGTCTCCCACAATAATTTCCCCCGCTATCGGGAAACAAAGGCAGGAAGCTGAAATGATTTCATTCAAGCCGTTCAACATCGTATTAATAGAACCGGAAATACCACCAAACACGGGAAATATTGCACGTCTTTGCGGTGCAACCTGTTCGACACTCCACCTGGTCGGAAAGCTCGGTTTTTCAACTGATGACAAAACACTCAAAAGAGCCGGACTCGATTACTGGAAGGAAGTAGAGATCAAGTATTGGCAAACCCTTGATGAAATCAAACAGGCCAACCCGGACGGCCGCTATTTCTATACCAGTAAGAAAGCAAAAAAATCGTACGTTGAAGTGGCCTTTCAAGAGGGTGATTTTCTTGTCTTCGGCAAAGAAACAGCAGGATTACCGGAAAAACTTCTCCAGGATAACCCCGAAACAACCATCAGAATTCCGATTTTCGGCAACGTCCGCAGCATTAATCTTGCAACTGCGACCGGCATTGTCCTCTACGAGGCACTTCGTCAAACCGGCAGACTATCGGAAGCGACATAATCCAAGCAGGCTCAGACGCCTCCGTGAGGTAGGACTATTCCTTTACGGTTAACCGAACCCCCAACTCCCGCAACTGCTTGGTGTCAACGGCAGAAGGTGCCTCCGACATCAAACAGGAACCCCTCTGTGTTTTCGGAAAGGCAATGACTTCGCGGATCGACTCGCTGCCGGTCATAAGCATGATCAACCGGTCCATGCCAAATGCTATCCCACCGTGCGGCGGAGTACCGAACTCCAAGGCGTCAAGAAGATAGCCGAATTTTGCCCGGGCATCTTCCTCAGCAATACCCAACATGCGAAACATCTGTGATTGGATTTTTTCCTGATGAATACGGATGCTTCCACCACCGATTTCGTTGCCGTTCAGGACCAGGTCATAGGCCTTTGCGCGACATCGTCCAGGCTCGGAGTCAAGATAGGGAATGTCTTCATCCATGGGAGCGGTAAAAGGATGATGTACCGCAACCCATCTTTTGTCTTCGTCATCCCACTCAAGGAGCGGAAAATCGGTTATCCAGACAAATCGATAGGTATCATTGTCAGCGAGTTTCAAGATCTGCGCCAGGCGATTCCTCAGCCTGCCCAAAGAATCGTTTACCACCTTTGGCCGATCGGCAACAAAAAGAAGAAGATCGCCCTCCTCGGCACTGAAGGCATCGTTTAGTGACCTGATTTCGTCCTCGGTAAAAAACTTGGCGATCGGAGACTGCCAGCCGTCGGCCGTCATTTTCACATAGGCAAGCCCCTTTGCTCCGTAGATTTTCACAAACTCCGTCAGTTCGTCAATCTCTTTTCGCGACAGACCTGCACAGCCTTTGGCATTTACTCCTTTTACAATGCCCCCGGAAGCGACCACATCCGCAAAAACCTTGAAGCCGGATCTGCCGACAATTTCTGAAAGTTCAACCAACTCGAGACCAAAACGGATATCGGGGTTATCCACGCCGAAACGCCGAATCGCTTCACTGTAGGTCATGCGGGGCATGGGAAGGGTAACCTCCAGCCCTTTTGTCTCTTTAAATATCTTCGCGATCAGCGTCTCCATGATCGAAATGACATCCTCCCTGTCTACAAAGGACATCTCGCAGTCAATCTGCGTGAACTCCGGCTGACGATCGGCGCGAAGGTCTTCATCACGGAAGCATCGAACAATCTGATAATAGCGGTCAAACCCGGAAACCATCAGAATCTGTTTGAAGAGTTGCGGTGACTGCGGCAATGCATAAAACTGACCAGGGCTGATACGCGAAGGCACCAGGAAATCGCGTGCTCCTTCTGGAGAGGACTTTGAGAGGTAGGGGGTCTCAATCTCGACAAACCCGCTTTTTGAGAGGTATTCACGGGTAATTTCGGTTACCTTTGACCTGAGTAGGAGGTTTTTCTGCAGGGCGGGCCGCCGAAGATCAAGATAACGATATTTCAGTCGAATATTTTCTGCGACTTCAACATGGTCGTCGAGGGTAAAGGGCAATGCCTTTGACCGATTCAGGATTTTGCATTCCGAGACAATAATTTCGACTTCGCCGGTCTTCAAGGACGGGTTAACGGTCCCTTCAGGCCGTGGGGCAACTTTTCCTTTGACTGCAAGGACAAACTCATTCCTTACGCCTTCTGCCTTTCGGTGAGCTTCCGCTTTTATTTCAGGATCGAAGACAATCTGGGCAAGCCCCTCCCTGTCTCGCAGATCCACAAAAATGAGGCCACCATGATCACGGCGTCTCATTGCCCAGCCCATCAACACAACCTCTTTTCCTATGTCATCAGCGGTCAACATGCCGCAATAGCTGGTTCTTTTCCAGTCTCCAAGAAAATCAATCACAGGGAATCCTCCGTTCCATCTATAAAGAAATATACGAAAAATTTTGAGTATACTTAAAATGCCCGTAGTCTTCAAGGAATAAAGAAGTTACCACAACAGCAACAATTCATCTTCGCAGAGAATCCCGCCAGCAGTCTGTCGGACTTAGGAAATAAAAGCGAAAATCAGGCTGGGCAAGGACAGATTTTGTCGATTTTGCAGGGCAATAGTTGTTCTATTGACCAAAATTGCGGCAGAATATGGACCGCCCTGACGGATTTGCAGCATATTTACTCTAAACCCGACAGGCTCCTAGCAGGCGTTGAAATGTTTAAAGGAAAGTGCTTCACCCCATGAAACAGGTAGCATGGTGGGCACGAGAGGAGACGCCAGAAATGGCGTCTTAATCACAAGGCAGGTTCACTGAAGGCACATTTTTCAGCAGAGAAAACACTTCCAACGCATCCAGATTACCCTCAAGAAGATAGCTTTTCTCGAGGGATTTGATCACGGAAGCATAGGTATCGGCATATTCAAGGCGGGCCGTGGAGATAAAACTGTTGTTGGGTTCTTCAGGCAAAAAGTCACCAAGGTAGAGATCCTGCGCCGCTTCAAGACACTTTCTGGCCGCCTTGATCTCCCCCCGTACCAGAAGCTTTATTCCCTGAGTTGCATTGCTCTTGAAATCACTGGCGTCAGCGGAAACATGGAGATGATTCAACCGGATGGCTTCTCCTTGCGCAAGAACCGGGGTAATTCCCTGCACTGCGGAAAACGATTTCCGCAAGCGGCTCAACGTCGTTTTGAAATTCTTTTCTCCGGAAGCATACGTGCTACCCGGCCAGACCGCTTCAATGATCTTTTGCCGATGCACCCATTGATCACAGGTTACGAGCAGACAGCAGAACAACAAACGGGCCTTCTGGCTCTCCCAGGAAATTGAAACGGGCATATCATCGAAAAATATGTTCAACCCGCCGAAGCTGGAGACAGAAGCCTTTACGTCTTTTTTTACTGTGTCATGTAATTGGTTCATTTTAGTAGGTATCCGCATCTGCAGGTTACTCGTTTTCCGGTCCGGATCAGTAGATATCAGGCCAAAATTAAAGAATCCACATGAAATAAAAGTACTGGGCACAAAACATCATAAATTTGAGCAAAGAAAGTACGACGTTCGTTCTATATACCAAAAACAATGGTAAGTCAAACGAGTTTTTGAATGGATACTAATTAGATGCTGATTTTCTTGTCGCGACACATCGATGCTGGACAACCAAATACACGTACGACACGCTCACAGCAGTATCCCGGTATAGAAATGGAGCCCATTTTCGCACAATCTATCGTGAGATAATTCCCTTCCGGAGTTTCCGGCTGGACACTAGATAACTCCCTCATTCCGCAAGCGGACGACAGTCGTGCTCAAGCGGGCAAACTCTTCGAGAGAAAGCGTCTCCCCGCGCCGCCCCCTGTCGATTTCGGATTGCTCAAAAATCTGGTTGAGCACCTCTGTTGCCGACAAAATATCAACGGATTTCAGACAGTTCCATAGCGTCTTGCGTCGCTGGGAAAAAGCCGCCTTAACAACGGTTCGAAACACCTTTTCATCGCCGACGTCAAGGCGATTAGAAGGAAGAACTCGAAAGCGGAGTACGATCGAATCCACTTTCGGGATAGGACGGAACGATGACGGCTTTACCAGGAACATTTTCTCAATATCGAAAACGAGCCGGCACAAGACCGTCATCACTCCATACTCTTTACAGTCCGGAGGAGCAAGAAGCCTTTCTCCGACTTCCTTTTGGAGCATGAGGATCAATTCGGAAAAGAGTGGACGATTTTCGATAAATTTGAATAACACCTGAGATGAAATATTATAGGGGAGATTTGCCACCACTTTCCATCGCCCTGGTCGGATCGGAGTGAGCAAGTCCGGCAGATCCACACGAAGAATATCACCGTGTACGACCTCAACGGACTCCTTGGAACCAACCCCCATTTTCAGGAGCGGAACAAGTTCACGATCCCATTCGACCGCCACAACCTGAGCGGCTTTTTCGGAAAGCAGAGACGTCAGGGCACCTCGTCCCGGCCCTACCTCAAGGACATTTTCATCCGCACCAACATGTGCGGCTTTGATAATATTGTCGATGATATTCCCATCAACAAGAAAGTTCTGGCCAAGGGCTTTTTTGGCGCGAATAACTCCCATAACGTCAGACCTGCTTTCTCTCTGCAAGGGAATCAAGCGACCAGACAGTCTTCGCATCAAGTTCCAGACCGCTGACCATGCCGTTTTGCAGATAGAAATCAGCCGGGACAGCCAGCATGGCAGCATTATCGGTACACAAAAGGGGAGACGGTATAAAAAGCTTTACTCCGGTTTCCCGGGCAAGTTCGCCCATCGCCGCGCGAAGGCCACTGTTACAGGCAACACCGCCGGCAACGACAAGTCGAGCGATACCGCTATCCTGCAAGGCAGCTTTGGTTTTGCTTGCGAGGACATCACACACTGCTGCCTGAAATGAAGCGCAGAGATCATGAAGTGCCGTTCCCTCTGCCGATTCGGGATTCTTGCGCACATACTGCATGACGGCAGTCTTGAGGCCACTGAAACTGAAATTACAACTTCCGTCATGGAGAAGCGGGCGCGGGAATCTGATTCGGCCAGGATCACCGTCGGAGGCCAGCTTATCGATCAGCGCCCCGCCGGGATACGGCAGACCAAGGATCTTTGCAACCTTGTCAAAAGCCTCGCCGGCAGCATCATCACGGGTTTGGCCAAGCGTCTTGTACTTGCCGAAACCATCCACGCGATACAGATGTGTGTGCCCCCCCGATACCACCAGGGCAAGAAAAGGAAACGGCACCGGTTTTTCGAGAAATACGGCAAACAGGTGACCCTCAATATGATTAACGCCAACCAGCGGGAGATTCCGCGCATAGGCCAAGGCTTTCGCCACCGAGATCCCCACCAGGAGAGCACCCGCAAGACCGGGCCCTTGCGTTACCGCCACGCCCTCGATCGAATCAAGAGTGAGGGAAGCTCTGGACAGCGCCTCTTCAATGACCGATGACACCACTTCCAGATGCTTGCGAGAAGCAAGCTCGGGAACAACGCCCCCATACAGGGAGTGGACTGCTTCCTGGGAAGCAATAACGTTTGACAGAATCTCTACGCCGTCTTGCACAACGGCAGCTGAGGTCTCATCACATGACGATTCAATGGTAAGCAGGCGCATATGAAAACAATGGGGGGCTTGTTCCGCACGCCCCCCTACCTCTCTTGGTTAAATTCCTTTTTTCTTGACCTTGTCAGGAGCCTGTCGGACTTAGGGCAAATCTGCTGCAAATCCGACAGGCTCCCAGGCGCTACAGAAGGTTGGCAGCAAGTTCCGCCAGTGCGGAACGCTCTCCCTTCATCATGGTGATATGGGCAGAAATCTCTTGTCCTTTGAAACGTTCAACCAGATACGTTAAACCATTGCTCGAAGAATCCACATAGGGGTTATCTATCTGGTAGGGGTCTCCGGTGAGCACGACCTTGGTACCCTCCCCGGCCCTGGTTACAATGGTTTTAATCTCATGAGGGGTAAGATTCTGCGCTTCATCCACTATCAGGTACTGGTTCGGAATGGATCGGCCACGGATGTAGGTCAACGGCTCGATTTCCATAATCCCCATTGCCATCAATTCGCGATAGCCTTTACTGTGGCGTTTTTCTGCCTCGTGTCCACTGAGGAGAAGTTCGACATTATCGAAAATGGGCTGCATCCATGGAGCCAGCTTTTCCTCAATGTCTCCAGGCAGAAAACCGATGTCTTTACCCATCGGAAAAACCGGACGGGAAACAAGCAACCGGTTATAGATATTTTCTTCGGCAGTTTTGTGAAGACCAGCCGCAATGGCCAGAAGGGTCTTTCCGGTACCTGCCTTGCCGACGAGAGTAACAATCTTGATGGAATCATCCAGCAGGGCATCCAGAGCACAGGTCTGTTCGCGATTGCGGGGACTAATACTCCAGATCCCTTCTTTCCCGATTTTGATGACCGGAATCAGTTTTTTCTGGTCAGACACATATTTGGCCAGTGCGGAATGGGACGGATTCCCCGCATCACGCATAACCACATATTGGTTCGGCAGCAGGTTTCCCGGAGCATCGACCCAACCCTGCCCGTAAAAACGGTCCACCGTGTCCGACGAAACGTCAATTTCGCTGAACCCGCTATACAGTTCCGAGATATCTACCTTATCCGACTCGTAATCCTCCGCAACGAGACCGATCGCATCCGCCTTGATGCGAAGATTGGTGTCCTTCGTGACCAGTATCACCGGCATCTGATCTACTGCGCTTTTTGCCTCGACTGCTACGGCAAGAATCCGGTTATCACTTTTTTGATCATTGAGTTCGGAGGGGATATGTCGCAACATCTCGTTATTAAGCAATGCAACCCGCAAGTTTCCACCACTCTCAAGAGCAATTCCCGCCGAAAGGGAACCTTTCTGGCGCAACTCATCGAGAATTCTCGATACCTGCCGGGCATTACGGCCTGTTTCATTCATATCTTTTTTGAAGCGGTCGATCTCCTCGATAACGGTAATCGGAATCAGAATATTGTTTTCCTGAAATTGGAATAATGCATAGGGATCATGGAGCAGGACATTCGTATCAAGCACGAAAGTTTTCATGGGAACCTTTCCTGGAAAAAGCATGTACTGAATTTCTTGAAATACTGTCAGAGAGCATCTGCTGGCGGAGCAGGAAGCTCCGGAGCGGTCAGAACCGAACCACGGCTCGGGTCAACTGCCTTGTCGAAGATCCGTCTTTTCTGACCTTTTCCCGCTGACGCTCCCCACCAGTTGCCAATGGCTCGAAAATCCTCGGACCCGGCATTATAGAAGTCATAGAGTCCATTACGGGAAATATTGTTGCCCCAGGCTGCCGAACCAGCACTATCAGACATAATTCCGATACCTGTATTCATAAATATGAGATTATCGGAAATTTTCATCCTTGAGTTGACAAGCTGAAGACCATACTCGCGATTCTCGACGAATTTGCTGGCTTCGATAACTCCCTCGGAGCCGACAAGAGCAATGCCGGTGCCGTTTTTCAAAAAAACTGCACCCGTGATTTTGACCTTCGAATCAACAGCATCCAGAGCGCGGGCAGTATTTCCCGCAAAGGAAGAACCCTTTACACGCAAGGACCCGCGGGACAGTGACACCCCCATGATGTTGCCGGTACAGGATACGTCCCGGAGATTCGATTCACTGTCCAGCAGAACATAGCCCACATCAGATCCGCTGACCCCTCCGTTCATGGCCTGAAACAGTGAATTCTGGAGGCGAGCCCCGGTTCTGCAGCTACGAATAAAGGTGTGTTTCAGAGAAAGTGTCGCAAAAATGGAATCCAGACCGACGGTCGCACCTTCAATCCGACAATATTCAAAGACATTGACCTTCTCACTGCCGAGAACAATGATTCCCTGCCAGGCGTCCGGGCTGATGTCGGATGTTGCAGCTTTGAAAATTATCTGTTTATCGGCTGTCCCCACTGCGGCAATACGACCTTTCACGAGGAGAGCGCCCTCCTGGTAGCCATTCGGGTCCGGAACAAATGAAATCACGGTACCCGGCACGATATTCACGGTAGCATGGGGAGCAATGGTCAGAACGCCGGTAACCAGAACTCTTCCGCGCCAGGTAACATCCTCCGTAAGGACTTTATTGTGATAAGAAACAGTATAGTCGGAACCGGCATCATAACGAACCGGCTTTTTTTCAGCCGGTGCCGGCAACGTGGACATTGGAACAGATGACGTGTTGCCGATCGCGCGAGACTGGGGCGCAGCCTCATTTTTCTTTTCCAGGGAAAAAAGACTTTGCCCACAACCAACGCAGAAAAGTAGCGCACAACAAATGGAAATTCTGATGACAAAATCACAGGGTATCATGAAGTAACCACATTCTGAAGGATGGAACTCTTCGGGACAACTAGACGCGTAAACGATTCAACTCGTACCATACTCAATGCTATTTGTAAATTGATATTCCTTGCTGCCATTCTGCAGAATATTCTTCCGATCAGGTCTTAACTCGGGAGTAATCACGTCATTTCAAGTGGTTATACTTTTTCTGTTAATTTGCTTGACACCCCATATATCTTGTGGTTTATTGCATACCATCATACAAAATATAGTATATTATTGTCATAAGCTGAATACACTTGGAAGAGAAGGAGGAATAAGTCGTCATGGTAAAAACAAAGAGTTCCGTTCAGCAGCTGCACTTGTCGAAGAACGCGATCACCGTCCTGGAGAAGCGCTACCTGAAACGTGATCATGCCGGCAAGGTTCTTGAAAAACCCGAAACAATGTTTCAACGGGTCGCCAGCGCCATCGCTTCCGCTGAACTGAACTTTTCCCCGGAGGCCGACGTAGCAGCTCTCACGGGAAAGTTTTACGACATGATGGTCAAATTCGAATTTCTCCCGAACTCACCTACACTCATGAATGCGGGTCGTGAGCTGGGCCAGCTCTCTGCATGCTTTGTCTTACCTGTTGACGACTCAATTGAAGATATATTCGACGCAGTCAAGAATACCGCTCTCATCCACAAATCAGGCGGAGGAACCGGTTTTTCCTTTTCTCGCCTTCGTCCGGCTAACGACGTGGTAATGTCCACAACCGGCATCTCCAGCGGCCCAATCTCATTCATGAGAGTTTTTGATATTGCCACCGAAACCATCAAGCAGGGCGGAACCCGTCGTGGCGCAAATATGGGCATACTGCGGGTAGACCATCCGGACATCATGGATTTCATCATGTGCAAATCCGACCAGACCCAACTCAACAATTTCAATATTTCGGTCGGCTTGACCGAAGCCTTCATGAAAGCGGTTGAGCATGACGAAGAATATGATCTGCTCAACCCGAGAAGCGGCGAAGTCGCAGGTTCTTTGAATGCTGCAAAAGTTTTTCATCGAATCGTCAAACAAGCCTGGAGCAATGGCGAACCGGGAATTGTCTTTCTTGATCGTCTGAACAGGGACAACCCGACGCCCCACATCGGAGAGATCGAATCAACGAATCCATGCGGTGAACAGCCTCTCCTGCCCTTTGAGTCCTGCAACCTGGGCTCCATCAACCTCGGGAAGATGGTTAAGGACGGGGAGGTCGACTGGGAAAGACTTACCGAGATCATCCATCTCGCAGTCCGTTTCCTCGACAACGTGATTGAATCCAACAACTACCCGTTGCCGCAGATCAAGGAAATGACACGCGGTAACCGAAAAATCGGCTTGGGCGTCATGGGTTGGGCAGACATGCTCATCATGCTGGGCGTCCCCTATAACTCGCAGGAAGCCATAACTCTTGGCGAAAAAGTCATGAAATTCATCAACGACGAAGGTCACACGGCTTCTCGTGCCTTGGCCTTTGAGCGCGGATCATTTCCGAACTTTGCCGGCTCGATCTACGATAAGCCTGGAGCTTCACCCATCAGGAATGCCACCGTCACGACCATCGCCCCAACCGGAACGATATCCATTATCGCCAACGCGTCATCAGGTGTCGAGCCGCTCTTTGCCGTCTCCTACGTACGGCAGGTGCTGGACAATAATATTCTGGTAGAGGTAAACCCCCATTTTGAAAGAGTTGCCAAAGAACGCGGCTTCTACACGCAAGAGCTGATGCAGCGTATCGCCGAACATGGCACCATCCACGATATGGATGAGATACCCGAAGACGTACGCAGGATTTTCGTCACAGCCCATGATATCAGTCCGGAAACCCATATCGATATGCAGGCGGCTTTTCAGAGACATACCGATAATGCCGTAAGCAAGACGGTAAACTTCTCGAACGACGCGACCTATGACGAGGTGGAAAAGGTCTTCATGCTTGCCTACAAGCTTGACTGTAAGGGAGTCACCATCTATCGCGACGGATCAAGGGACATGCAGGTCCTCTCCACCGTGAAGAAGGAAGCAGAGCCGGTAGCCGTGGATGACAAAAAAGTGATAAAGCTCATCAAAAGGGAACGGCCAAAAGCGTTGAAAGGCACAACCTATCAGATGCAGACCGGCTGCGGCCCTCTTTATGTCACCGTCAATGAAGACAATTCCGGGCTTTTCGAGCTGTTCACCACCATGGGAAAAGCCGGCGGATGTGCCGCTTCCCAATGTGAGGCCATCGGACGCATGGTTTCACTTGCCTGGCGGAGCGGTGTCCAGGCACGCCAGGTAATCAAACAGCTCTTGGGCATCTCGTGCCATGCACAATCGGGTTTCGGCGAAAACAAAGTCCTCTCCTGCGCCGACGCAGTTGCCAAAGCCATCCAGGCGCATACGAAACTGAGTGATTCCGAAGTCGACTATGAAGAAAAGCCCTTTGATCGGGGTGCCTGCCCTGAATGTGGCGGGGTCGTTGAACATGAAGGCGGCTGTTGTGTCTGCCGAGTTTGCGGATTCAGTGAATGCGCGTAAACTGAATACATATCAGGACACAAAAAAGCCCGCGTAGTGCGGGCTTTTTTGTGTCCTGTTGCTCATAACAACTTTCCCAAAGATCCTGTCTCTTTATTACACGAGTGAAGCAGAAACTTCGGCTGAGACACGAGCGATATTCAGGTGTCACCCTTGAGTCGAAGTGCCTGATCATACACTTTTCCCTTCGGGACTCCGGTTTCCTGTGCAACCTTGCGTACCGCGTCCTTTACCGTAATTCCTTCAAAAAAAAGGTAGCGCTGGAGCAAGTCCGCGACAGCATCATCGCGAACCGCCGGAGTTTCTTCTGAAGGGCCAATCAGCAGTACAATCTCGCCCTTCAGTTGTCGCCCATGCAGTGCAGCGAGAATCGTCGAAACCCGTCCCCTCAGCAGTTCTTCATAAATCTTGGTTATTTCGCGTGCCACAACCACATTTCGATCGCCGAATATATCAGCGATATCCGTGAGCGTCGCCATCAGCCGGGACGGAGCTTCATAGAGGATCAGAAGGCGCTTTTCTTCCTTCAGCATCGCAAGTTTCTCGCGTCGTTTCCCTCCCCGGTTCGGCAGAAAACCCTCAAAAGCAAACGAGTCAGTCGGCAGCCCGGAAACCGAAAGCGCGGCAACCGCGGCACAGGCACCGGGGATGGGAACAACCGGAACGCCGACCGCGACAGCATCCCTCACCAGCTGGTAGCCTGGATCGGAAATACAGGGCGTGCCGGCATCCGAAACCAGTGCGACGGAAATTCCGTCTTTCAGCTTATCAAGGATCAGCGTCCCTTTGACCGTTTTATTATGATCGAAATAGGAAGTAAGCGGCTTGGATATGCCGAAATGGGTAAGTAGTTTCCGGGTATGCCGCGTATCTTCGGCAGCAATCAGATCAACCTCCCGGAGAATTCTCACGGCACGTACGGTCATATCCTCAAGGTTGCCAATGGGTGTAGCGACTATGTACAAAGTGCCAAAGTTCATGATAGTTTCAATAGCTTCTGCTAATAGGCCAGCTCAAAGGCGTCTTTTATATGGTTAACAACGGGCTCACTGTTACGGAGAACCAAGGCTATTACGTCGAAACGCGCAGGTACTTCCAGCAGTTTGTTCTGTGACAGGTAGGTAAGTGCTGCCTTGGATATCTGCCGCTGCTTGAATGGCGTTACAGAAAGCTGCGGAGGGCCGTACGAAGTGCCTCTCCGCGCTTTGACTTCAACAAAAACCAGAACCGACCCATCCCTGGCTATAATATCAATCTCACCGCATCGACAGCGATAATTGGTCTGGATGATCTTGTATTTCAAGCCCTTCAGGTACGAGGCGGCAAACGTCTCCCCCTGCTTCCCCAGTGACTTGTCTTTCGAGAAAACACCGGCGCTCACTCCTGCCCTCTGACATGTTCCCGAACACCTCGAAAGGTCATCCGATGAACCGGACAGGGACCAAAGGAGGCTATCGATCCCAAATGGGCAGGCGAACCGTAGCCCTTATGCACTGGAAAACCGTACTGGGGATATTTTTCTCCGAGAGCCACCATAAGCCTGTCACGCGTTACCTTGGCGATAATGGAAGCGGAGGCAATGGAAACGCTTGCCGAGTCACCTTTTTTAATTGTTTGGGCTGGTATGCTGAGAGGTGGGGAAGAGATGCCGTCAATAAGAAGGAAGTCCGGAACAACCGGTAATGAATCAACAGCTGCTGTCATTGCTTGCAGGGTTGCCTGGAGGATATTTATCTGATCAACCAGCAACGAATCTCCGTAGCCGATTCCCACAGCGACGGCCTGGCTCATGATTTTATCAAAAAAAAACTCTCGTTGCCGAGGCGTCAATTTTTTCGAATCGTCGATTCCGGCATAGTCTCCATCCGGGGCAAGGATCACGGCAGCTGCCACGACCGGTCCTGCCAGTGCGCCGCGACCCGCTTCGTCGACGCCTGCAATGGCAGTATAGCCGCGATGCATGGCACGTTTTTCATACGCAAACAGATCGCGGGGAGCTTCTTCGAATAGAATTCCCGACATGTGACCCCTGTGACAGGAAGCCCGAGTAACGCAGGCACCCCTTTTGCACCACAAAAGACAAGGCCCCGGAAGACCGGGGCCTGAGATGTCAGTTATTGTGCAACGTATTTTTTCTCGCGAATCCTTGCAGCTTTACCGCGAAGCTTGCGCAGATAGTAGAGCTTGGCACGGCGAACCTGGCCGCGGGTAACAACCTGAATAGTATCAAGAATTGGCGAATGAAGCGGGAAACAGCGCTCCACACCGATACCGTTTGAAATCTTTCGCACGGTAAAGGATTCACGAATGCCGCCGTTCTGCCGTTTGATAACAACACCCTGGAAAGCCTGGATTCTTGTTTTGTCACCTTCCACGATCTTTACCTGAACCCGTACCGTATCACCCGGTTTGAACGGAGGGATATCTTTCCTCATCTGCTCAAATTCAATAAAGTCAATCTTGTTCATTTCTTTTCCTCCCCTATGTTTTGCAAGGTTTCTTTCTTTGTTGGTAATCACTACTAAAGTATCGTACAGCTGGACTTACTCGCCTAGGTTCCTAGAAGTCTGTCGATAATGATTGAGGCTGCAGACCGTACTGACAAATGGTTGTAGTCACCCGGACCGGTAATCGGGGCCAGTACGTAATCGGAACCGGCAAGCACTGTATCCGTCAGACCCCAGCCGGTCCCAAGCAGAAGCAGGTAGTTCGTGCCTTCCTTTTTCAGCAACCGGGACAACTCGTTATAGGAGACAGCATTCGGAGCTCCCTTTGCTCCGGTAGCAACTGTTCGCACAGATTCTCCGAACTCCCGCTTCATATCGGCAAGCGCATCTTCAAGCGTTTCGGTAACAGTCATCAAATCAAGGGCAGCTTTTCTTTTCGGGTTATAGTCAGCACCCCAGCCCTGCTGCCAATGGCGGGAGATGCGGAGAGCAAGTTCCCGCTGCTCAGGAAGAGGAGTCACGACATAATACCGGACAAGGCCATAGGTCTTCGCGAGTCGCGCTATGTCGTGCAGGTCAAAATTGGTGACGGCAGAGGCTACAATCCGTTTATTTTTGTCATACACAGGGTAATGGAGCAGCGCAATAGCCAGCTTGGCTCCCCTGTTGTTTTCAGTCTTGAGATCCTCCACCGTTGCGCAGTATCCTTATAAATTGTTTATCTTCCTCGGTCAAGTCCGCAGTATCAAGCAGTTCAGGTCTCATGAGAAAGGTTCTGCGGAGTGACTCGCGACGTCGCCAGCGTTCAATCTCCAGATGATTGCCGGAAAGGAGAACCGAAGGCACCGTTGCTCCGCGAAACTCCGGTGGTCGCGTATACTGCGGGTACTCGAGAAGACCATTGCCGAAAGAATCATCCAGAGCGGATTCACAGCTCCCGAGAACACCCGGAATGAGCCGCGAGACAGCATCAACCAGGACGACAGCCGCCGGTTCACCGCCGGTCAAGACAAAATCGCCGATCGATATTTCCATATCGACGAAAATCTCCCGTACTCGCTCATCAACACCCTCATACCGCCCGCAGATGATTATCAAGCCATCCTCACAGGCCAGTTCCTGTACCAGAGACTGACTGAGCGGACGTCCGCCGGGTGTCGTGAGGATAACTTTCGATAACGGCCTGGCTGCCTTGACCGACTCGATGCAGGCGGTCAAAGGCTCAACCTTCATTACCATTCCGGCTCCGCCGCCATAGGGATAGTCATCGGTTACCCGGTGCTTATCGAAGGCAAAGTCGCGGATATTATGGAGAGCAATATCAACCAGCCCCTTTTCAACGGCCTTTTTGATGATGCTCTCGGTAAAAGGCCCGGTGAACATTTCGGGGAAGAGGGTTAACAGATCAAATTTCATAAATCAAGAAGCCCGTCCGGAGGACGTATAATCATTCTTTTGTCATCCAGATTAACGGCAAGAACCACTTCATCCGTTGCTGGAATCAGTATTTCACGATCACCAGCCTTTACTACATACACATCGTTACTTCCCGTTTCGAAAATATCCACCAACTCCCCGAGAGTCTCGCCATCCTCGGTCTGCACATCAAGTCCCAGTAGATCACACCAGTAAAATTCGTCCTCAGGCAGTTCGGGAAACTGGTCACGTCGTATGTAAACCTCCCGACCCGTAAGAGAAAGCACCTGGTTGATGTCGTCAAAAGACTTCAATGTGACGAGGACCTGTTTTTTATGCTCTACAGCTTTTGTTACCTCGTAGGAATCGTACGGTCCTCCTGGAACACGCAAGAGAATTGTGCGCAGGGAGGTTATACTGGCAGAATCACCGGAATAGGGAATTATTCGCACCTGCCCCCTGATACCGTGGGGGCCCAAAACCTTGCCTATGGGAATCAGTTCATGAGCCTCAGGCATTATTCAACAATCTTGAGAATTGCCTTCTTGTTGCTTTTCGTCGAAACCGCGTTGAGGAGCGTACGAATTGCCTTCGCGGTCCGCCCCTCCTTGCCAATAATCCGGCCCATGTCTTCTTTGGCAACCGTTAGTTTGATAACGGTTGTATCATTCTCCATTTCTTCGGTTGCATTCACCATACTTGGATCGTCGACAAGAGCCTTGGCAATGATTTCTACGAGTTCTTTCATGATGGCATCCTCTGTGCGAGTGGAATATCCGGCGAACCGGAAAAACGGAACATCATGCTGCCTTGGTTACGAATTTCTGCCAAATACCTGATTTCTTCAACATCTGCTTAACGGTATCAGTTGCCTGAGCACCTTTCGCCAGCCACTCAAGGGTCTTGCTTTCTTCGAACTTGAAAGCAGCAGGCTCCTGGTTCGGGTCATAGCTGCCAACCCTCTCGATGAAACGGCCATCTCTTTTACAACGCTCATCAGCAACTACTATCTGATAATACGGTTTCTTTTTTACGCCAGCACGGGCAAGTCTAATCTTTACAGCCATTGTATCCTCCTGTTAATAAACTTCGTATGATTTTTTCGTAAGTGTATGTGAAAAGGGAGACGCTTTAGAAAGGAGACATCCCTTTCCGCAATCCTCCCATCCTCTTCATAAGTCCTTTCGGACCCATTTTCTGCATATGCTTGACAAGCTTGAGCGCTTCGGCGAAACGCTTCAACAGCTGGTTTACTTCCTGCACCGTCGTGCCGCTGCCCTTTGAGATTCGCAGTCTGCGGCTGCCATTAATTATCGACGGATTCGCGCGCTCCTGACGAGTCATGGAATCGATAATTGCCTCTATCCGTTTCAATTCCTTTTCGCTGGGACCCGCACCCTCCATCTGCTTCATCATCTTTCCCATACCGGGTATGAGACTCATGATTGACTCGAGAGAGCCCATCTGTTTCATCTGCTGCAACTGGTTTCTGAAGTCTTCTAGGTCAAACTGGTTTTTCTTCAACTTTTGCTGAAGCTTCAGCGACTCACCCTGATCGAAGGTCGCCTGGGCTTTTTCAATAAGGGTTAAAACGTCTCCCATGCCAAGGATACGGGAAACGAGCCGGTCGGCATGGAACACCTCGAGCGCATCGAGCTTTTCACCGAGTCCGACGAATTTTACCGGCTTGCCGAGAACCGCTTTAATGGAAAGGGCAGCGCCCCCTTTTGCATCGCCATCGAGCTTGGTGAGAATGACACCGGTAAGGTCGAGACTCGAGTCAAAGCCGGTAGCAACATTAACTGCTTCCTGACCGGTCATGGCGTCGGCCACGAACAGGATTTCTACAGGATCCACCGCATCCTTGATCTGCACCAGCTCCTGCATCAGAACTTCATCAATCTGAAGGCGGCCGGCAGTATCGAAGAGTACCGTATCAAATCCCGACAGGGCGGCATATCGCAGGGCATCACGACAAATGTCCACCGGATTCTGGTCAGCACGTGAATCGAAAACTTCCAGGGACAGCTGACTGCCCAGAGTTTTTAACTGTTCGATCGCCGCAGGTCGGTACACATCGGCAGAAACCAGCAGGGGCTTTCTTCGCTGAGCCTTGAGGTACCTGGCAAGTTTGCCGCAACTGGTTGTCTTGCCGGACCCCTGCAAACCCACAAGCATGATCGCCACGGGAGGCTTTGCCGCCAGGTTGAGAGAGTTGTCCTCACCGCCACCCATGAGGGACACAAGTTCGTCATGAACGATCTTGATAACCTGCTGGCCCGGAGAAAGACTCTGCAGAACCTCGGAGCCGATTGCACGGTCCTTCACGCGGCCGACAAAATCCCTGACAACCTTAAAATTGACGTCAGCCTCCAGGAGAACCAGCCGCACTTCCCGCAATGCGTCCTTGATGTTCTCCTCGGTCATGACCCCCTGACCACGAAGCTTCTTGAAAACCTGGTCGAGCTTGTCGGAAAGACTATCAAACATGTATATATCTCGATTTATGACCCGAACAGGATCGACTTTTAAAACCCATGGGAGATAAACTACTCCCTGTAAAGCGGTTTATCCTAAATGAATACTCCGTGCCTTGTCAAGCTAAAAATCGCAATCAAATTCGCGCCAATTCAAGCCGGGCCCGGTTCCGCACAGGCTCTTCCAGCCCGATCAGCAGAGGTTTCCCCGGGAGGGTTCGAATCAGCGCCATCATTCCCGCCAAGAGCCTAGTCCTACATGATATGCGCCACGGCTTCCCGCACATCCTCGACGAAAACGATTTCCATATCCCCTTTCACGGCAGCGGAAATTTCCGACATATCAACCTGGTTTCGGGCAGGAACAACAATTTTTTTCACCCCTGCCCTTCGTGCGGCAAGGATCTTTTCCTTGAGCCCGCCTATGGCAAGCACCCGTCCGGAAAGGCTTATTTCGCCGGTCATGGCAACATCCCGCAGCGCAGGACGGTTCG
>Ga0351902_1017_pt2 | contig 49432 bp, 44 predicted proteins | sample BONcelHT113001D5_FD_205828 | JGI IMG/M metagenome (GOLD analysis project Ga0351902, IMG submission 205828) | Enriched cells from coal bed in the Powder River Basin, Montana, United States - BONCAT cells T11 rep1 HSBNCT.T11.300.1.D5 ...
CCGAGCCAAGCTGCTGCTGATTCTTGGCGTGGTGTTCGCATGTTTCATTGTGCTGGTCATGTTTTTCTTTTTCTCCCAACAGAAACCGGACGGGACAGTCGCTGCTCCGGGCACCTCGTTCTCAAAAGCCGGGACAGAGGCGTCCCGTCCCTTCCAGAACATACCCGGTGCACTTCCCTCCTTTCTGCCTCGCCAGGCTGCGGACCGCGACTACGGCAAGACCAATCCGGGCTGGGAGCGCTACCAGGGTCCCGTGACCGAATTCCGGATTTTTCGGGAAAAAGGGCTGATTCGCGCCATTCAGATTATCGACAGGAGTGGCCAGGGTATCAGCCCCGGCCTGCTTGCCTCCGTCTTGATCGAAATTGCCGGTTCCCGGCACTATGTGGTAGAAACGACGGAGCAGAAAGGGACCTACCAGGTTGAAAAGGGCAGTGTTCTCACGGGAGACAGGATCATTGTCTATCGCAAGGAGCCGGAGCAGTCCGTGAAGGCTTTTGTCCTCGATCTGAAGTAAGGAGCCTGTCGGACTTAGGAAATCGAAGCGAAAATTTGGCTGGGCGAGGACAGATTTTGTCGATTTTGCAGGGCAATAGTTGTTCTATTGCCCAAAAAAGCGGCGGAATATGGACCGTCCAGACGGATTTGCAGCAGATTTACCCTAAGTCCGACAGGCTCCTTATCACCCACGGCTTTCCGTACGAGTATTTCACTTCCCTGTCAAACCGGAGACTTCATGCCTGCCCGAAAAGAACAACATCCCTGCTTCCCGAATTCCTGCGGACTGCCTGTTGTGCTTTTTCTGCTCTTTTCCCTCGTCGGGGCCGGATCGGTCTTTGGTGCCGGATCGCAATTCGAGCTTGAGATCGGTGACCTGGAACGGGGTGCAGCCGTTTCGAATGAGGTAAAAAAGCCGCAATCCCCGCCGCAGGCGAAGAGGCGGGGGACCAGGGCTGGTTACACGACGAAAAAGAAGGCTGAGGGTCGGCAGGAGGGGGAGTACGTCAGGTATACGATCCGTTCCGGTGACACAATACATAAAATTTTGACGACACGCTTTGGCTTGTCGGCAAAGAAGGCGGAGAGATTGATTCCCGAGGTCAAGAGAATTAACGGAATTGTCGACACTTCCGGGCTCCAGATCGGTCAAACTATCCTCCTTCCTCTTGCCAGGAAGAAAGCCGTTGTCCCTCAAGAAGCCGCCCCTGTTCCAGCTCCTCTACCTGCCCCACCAGCCGAAGTGGAAAGTCTGGCGCCGGAGACTCCTCTTCCCACGTCTCCAACCGTGGACGAAGGGATGCTGCGGCGGGCCAGGGACTTCTGGGCGCGGCTCTTCCCCGAGAGAAAGCCGGTAGAACCGCTGCCCGGGAAAGGTGCGGCAGGTGCGGCGAGTCATCCCTTTTTGACCGGTGTCAACGGCAAGGAGATCCGTATCGTGCCTCCTGGAATGCAGCACGTATTCGGGAACCTGTCCGGCGCCGGCACGGAGAACCGGGAAACGGTTGTCGCTGATCCTGCCAACGAGAAGGGTTTTGTGAAAGAGCTTCTCCAGGCAGCGGGATTTGCTACGACAGACGGCGGGGCGCCCCTGGAATTCGGCTCCGAACCGAAACTTTCGCTGAAGGTAGACGTTACCGCAGCACAACGCATACCGGGAGTGGCGAGCCGCAAAACAATTCTGGTGCCGCTGGAGCCTTCTGGCTGTCAGGCCCTCCCGGAAAGTTTCGTCTCCTATCTGGCGGCCAAGGATTTTCGCTTGGTCGCGTGGTGTGACTCGTCGGTAATTACCCCGCTATTCGCTCGATTACCGGTTGTTTACGTGCCGACCGGCAAGCCAGTGCTGATGGCCGACGCCGTTCTGGACGCCCTCTCCCTGAACGCGAGCAGGGACTATTCCATCGAGATCGTGGTTGGCCAGACCGGGGCGGCTCCCCTGCGGGTGACCGTTGACCGCTATTTCGAAGCGGAGGGGAAACGGTTTTTTCTCGATTTCGGCAACGCAGCGCCGAATCGCGCTACCCTCTTTCGCCTCCTGGAATTGGCGGGATACCAGAAAATAGCGGTTGGAGACACCGACGATTTCCGTAGCGTGGCTGCCAAAATTTCCGCTGCCGTGTCGATGCCGGCGGCATACCGGAAACATATTATTTCATCGCTTCCCGATGGTCTTTTTGCACTGGAAATGACGGGAATTCTTTTCCCGCAACCGAACACTGGTGGAAAAAAAATCTTTTTGACCGATATTCCCCTGGAGCAGCCTTTTTTCGATTTGCTGAAAACCGTTCCATGGGGTACAAAATAAGAACTTGTTACACAGCCAATCGCGTTGTATCAGGTTTCAGAATATCGTATATCCTACAAGAGAAGGAGTCATGGAATGAAATTTACCAAGATGCAGGGAGCAGGCAATGACTATGTCTATGTGAATTGTTTTGAAGAAAAAGTGGAAAACCCTGCAGAGGTGGCGCGAAAGGTATCCAACCGCAACTTCGGTATCGGTTCCGACGGCCTGATCCTGATCATGCCGTCGACGGTTGCAGATGTCCGGATGCGCATGTTCAACTCCGACGGGTCGGAATCCGAAATGTGCGGAAATGGGATACGCTGTGTCGCCAAGTATGCCTATGACCACGGTATTGTAAATAAGAAAGAGATTTCCGCCGAAACCGGTGCCGGAATCCTGACGCTGCAACTCTTTACCAATGCCGACAACAAGGTTGACAGGGTACGGGTCAATATGGGCGAGCCCCGTCTGACCCGTGCGGAGATTCCCATGCTCGGCGATGGATCGAACCGGGTTGTCAACGAGCCGCTCAACATCCTTCATTCAACCTTCAACATTACCTGTGTTTCCATGGGCAATCCCCACTGCGTGATCTTTGTGGATGATGTGGAACATTATCCGGTAGAGAAGTACGGCCCCTTCATTGAAAATCACGAGCTGTTTCCCCGCCGCACCAACGTGGAATTCGTGCAGGTCATCTCTCGCAACGAGGTCCGTCAGCGAACCTGGGAGCGGGGCGCCGGCGAAACCCTCGCCTGCGGAACCGGGGCAAGTGCGGTGACCGTGGCCTGCGTGCTGAACGGACTGACCGAGCGGCGGATCGTCAACCATCTTTCCGGCGGTGACCTGGAAATGGAATGGCCGGAAAACGGTCCGGTGTTTATGACCGGTCCGGCGGTGCAGGTGTTCACCGGGGAAATTACACTGTAGCCGACGACAGGAAAGGAATACTTTTATGGACTATCTTGGAGCCCACATGTCGATCTCCGGAGGACTCTCCAAGGCCATTGACCGGGGGAGTGCTGCCGGCTGCGGCGTGATCCAGATATTTACCCAGAACTCCAACCAGTGGCGCGGCAAGGCGGTGAGTGATTCGGAGGTTTCCCTGTTTCGGGAAAAACGGGAAGCTGCCGGTCTCGTCGATATCGTCTCCCATGACATCTATCTGATCAACCTGGCAGCTGCTCCGGGCGAGGTGCGGGACAAGAGCCTGACCGGTTTTCTGGAGGAGATGGAGCGTTGTGCCCGCCTCGGCATCGACAAGATCGTAATGCACCCCGGTTCCCACGTGGGAGAAGGAGAAGAGACCGGAATCAAACGGATCGTCGAGGCCTTCGACCATCTCCTGGAGAAAGGGAAAGACTTTACCGGAAAAGTACTGCTGGAGACTACGGCTGGACAGGGAACGAATATCGGCTACCGTTTCGAACATCTCGGAGAAATCCGTGACCGCTCCGCATTTCCCGACCGCTTCGCCTTTTGTTTTGACACCTGTCATACCTTTGCGGCCGGGTATGATTTTACCACTGCAGAAGGATACCGTCAGGTATTCGCTGATTTCGACCGGATTCTCGGACTGGAAAATCTGCTGGCTTTTCACTTCAACGATTCCAAAAAGGGCCTTGGCAGCCGCGTCGACCGCCATGAACATATCGGCTTGGGAGTTCTGGGCCTTTCCGGCTTTCGTTTCCTCATGAACGATGAACGGTTTGTCAGCGTCGCCAAGATACTGGAAACGCCGAAAGGGGACAATGACGAGATGGATGCCATAAATCTGAAGACACTGCGAGACCTTGTGGAGTAAGGGGCACGGATGTAAGTTCCGAGTCCCTAAGGAGGTAGGCCGTGAAAGAAAAGATTGAGATCATTCAGGGTGACATCACGAAGCTGGAGGTGGATGCCATTGTCAATGCCGCCAACAATTCGCTGCTTGGCGGAGGAGGGGTGGACGGTGCCATTCACCGGGCGGCCGGACCGAAACTGGTGGTGGAGTGTGCAACCCTCCTCGGGTGCCGGACCGGGGATGCAAAGATTACCGCCGGCTACAGACTGCCGGCCAAACACGTAATTCATACGGTCGGGCCTGTCTGGCATGGTGGAAACAAGGGCGAACCCGAGCTGCTGCGGAGCGCCTACCGCCGCTGTTCCCAGGTGGCTGACGAGAACGGTTTGAAATCAATCGCATTTCCGGCTATCAGTGCCGGAGTGTATGGCTATCCCATGGCCGCGGCCTGCGAAATTGCCCTGCAAGAGGCGAAGGCCGCGCTGGAAAACTATCCTGGGTTGGAGCGGGTCATCTTTGTTCCCTTCAACGAGGGGGCCTTACGGATCTACCGGGATACCTTTGCGCGGATATTTCCCTAAAGACTGGTAAGGGTATTTGATGCTTTTTGCCGGTAAGGAACTTATTCGTGAAAATTCATGTGTATTCGTGGCTCAGGAATTGTTATTTTAGGTTCATATCAGAGTCAAAAGCACTTCCAAACCCTTTTTAGCCACGAATGTCACGAATGAACACGAACGTGTGCGCCATAGCTTTAGCGACGGCGGATGAAAATCTTAACCCATAACCCGGACAAGCCGGAACCAAGTTGGATTTTTTGAAATATCCTCACAAAACCACAATTGTTGAACGTTTACAGAGGTGATCCAAAATTTTCGTGCCATTTTTACACAAATTTAAGACGTAAGTTACTAATGAGAAGGGGAGGCCATCCTGGTTCCCCCCTTTTCACCCGGTTCAAGAATTGGAAAGCACTCGTGCTCATCCGGATTTTCCGGATGAGCACTGCCTACCAGCGGTAACCGTTATGATTCAATCGCCAGATATTCCTGCTGGCAACATTCAGCTCGTGGTGCAATCTGAGTCGTTCCCGGGAAGTAAGATAGCCGTCTGACTTCATTTGTGCTTCAATATATCTGATCCGTGACTGTTCTCTGTCCAGCGCCCGGGCTTCCCACGGGGTGAGCCGCCCGCTTGCGAGTCCCTGATCAATCCTTCTTTCCTGTCGCCATTCCCTTCTGTTGATCCCCGAGTCGTTGATAGAGCCGGCGCACGCGATCCCGGCGCCCATTACCAGTAAAACAGCTGCCATTATTCCGAAAACGATACTTTTTTTCATCACCAAACCTCCTGTTGATTTTATGGGAAGCTTCCTGCAGAGCGTTCTGTTTGTTTGACTTGACCCTTTGAACGCCTGAAGTGCACAGGGGTTGACATGTTTCTGCATCCTGCGCTGCCAGTTTTGCGCAGAGTCCATGCACTCATTGTATGCAGCTGCTGACGGGAAGGTTTACGTGAGGAGCATGGGAAGGAAAGTGGGAGAATGAACGCAGGTGAAAAGACTGCAGAGAGAATAGCTGCCGCTGAAATACAGAAGGCGGCCAATGGCCGCCTTCTTAGGTGTTTTCACGATAGTTTCCTACCGTCTGCTAGACAATTTCCACCAGTTCGATTTCAAAGGTGACGTCTTCGCCAGCCAAGGGGTGATTGGCGTCGAAATTGATTTCTTCGTCGCTCACCTCGACCACCAGCACGGCTAGTTCTTCATCGTTTTCATTGACCAGCACGATTTCGTCACCGACCTCGGGGTTCAGGTCTTCGGGGAGATCACTGCGGGGAATGGAAAAAACCCTTTCTTCATCGTACTCGCCGAATGCGTCGTCTGCCGGGATGATGACCTTTTTCTTTTCGCCCACCGACATTCCTATCAGCGCCTCTTCGATGGCGGGGAGAAATTCGCCCTTGCCGATGATCAGTTCCCTTGGGCCGTGCTCGCCGCCGCAGCCACAATCCTCTGATTCGCATGCCTCTTCCGATTCACATTCTTCGCTTTCACGAGTGGAATCGAAAATCGTTCCATCTTCAAGCATCCCCGTATAATCGATTCTTACCTTGTCGCCGTTTTTTGCCTGTGCCATTCTTGTACCTCTCTATACTTTCTCCAGCGTAATGTGACGGTCTCATGGTACCGTTAGTGTATACAAGGTACGGGCGAATGGGTGTGTCAGTCAATCAAAATCGTCAGTCGGGAGCGGAAAGGTCCGGTTTGCGCCCTCTCCGGCAACTCTTCCCTCATATTGACTTGCCTGGGCAAATAGTGTACCGTAAAAAATTCAAACGTGTAAAAGGAAAGATTCGTACCCGTTGAAGAGCGCGATTACTATTGATGTTGAAGACTGGTTTCATGTTTGCGGATGGGATGACGAGCCGCACGGTGAAACTCTCCAGAGAAGAGTTCTTCCCAATATCGAACGGATCCTCTCCCTGTTGGCCGAATTCGATGTGCGGGCTACCTTTTTTGTCCTCGGTTCCGTTGCGGCAGAAGAGCCTTCGCTGGTTCCCCTGATTGTCTCCGGAGGTCATGAGATTGCATCCCATGGCTATTCCCATCGACTGGTTTCACCACTCGGACCGGAAGAGTTTCGGGATGAAATTCGGCGGACCGGGGATATCCTGGGGCAGCAAGCGGGCAGAATGCCGGTCGGTTTCCGGGCTCCGCAGTGGTCTTTGCGCCAAACGGACTCCTGGGCTTTCGAGATCCTGTGCAACGAAGGATACCGGTACGATTCAAGCCTGAATCCCCTCCCTTTTGTGGGAGACAGGTCCGGTCACCGTTTCCCGTACGAAATTCGCACCGCGGCAGGAAAAATTCTGGAGATTCCACCCATGGTGACTTCTTTTCCGACCGGGAATCTTCCGACCGCTGGCGGATGGGGCTTCCGCTTTTTCCCTCTCCGGATGATCGCAGCTACGGTTCGAAGCTACAACAGGGCCGGAAACCCTGCGGTTTTTTATCTTCATCCCAGGGAAATGGAGGCTGACGGTCCCCGTCTTCCGATGTCTTCCCTGCGAAGTTTTGCTGTGTATGGAGCACGACGCGAGGCGGGTACGCGACTCCGGTACCTGCTGGAACGTTTCCGCTTCACTACCTTGGAGCAGATGGTCGAATCGTGGGAATCTGTCTAGTCATACCAGCCTATAACTCCGCGGCGACCATTGTGGCTGTGGTGGAAGAGACCCTTGCTTCGGGCTTTCCGCTTCTGGTTGTCGATGACGGTTCAACGGACGGCACTGTCGAACGTCTTGCCGGACTGCCTGTCGAGGTGCGGCGACATCCGCTGAATCGGGGTAAGGGTGCGGCCCTTCGTACCGGATTCTCCTGGGCACTCGAGAATGGCTACTCTGCCGTTATTACGCTCGATTCCGACGGTCAGCATGATCCGACCGCCATATCCCGTCTGCTGACAGCGGCGCGTGAGGGCGACTTTGACATCCTCATTGCGTCCCGAGCCAGCCAATTTGGTGAAATGGCCGGACTCCGCAATTCCTGGAACCGCTTCGGAGTATGGTGCGTCAAGAAAAAGACCGGATTCGAGATCACCGACAGTCAGTCCGGTTTCCGTTATTATTCGGCAAGGATTTTGAAAAACATAGAGTTGACCGCGGATGGTTACGAGTTGGAGATGGAAGTCCTCATGAAGGCCTGGCGCGCCGGATTGACCATCGGGAGCCTGCCGATTGCGGCGCGGATTGCCGACGGCCGCTCCACCAGCCATTTTCGACCGGTGCGGGACACGTGGAATATCTGTATGACCTTCCTCAAGTACCGGTGAGTGAAGAGGGATTCGGAACAATGCTGCAGAGCCTCAAGAATTATTCGACGGAAAAAATCATCTCTCTCCTTCTCTCCATGGCGACCAGTTCTTCCAACGAGAACCTTGCCCGGATGACCTACCTGATGGAGCTGATGGCGAAAAAAGATTACTACCGGGATAGAATCCGGTGGATCCGTCAACTCATCCGCGAGAATCATCCGAGCATCGAGTTCCCGCGAAGAATCCTCCGCGACCTTCATCCGAACCAACGCGACAAGTGGATTTCCACCCTGCTGGTGAATCATCTCCTCTCCGGAACCAACAAGCGCAAGGCGTGGGCGGATCGGGAGGGATACTATCCTCCCTCCACCGTGGTCATCAGCCCCACCATGCGCTGCAACCTTTCCTGCTACGGCTGTTATGCCGGTGACTACGACAAATCACTGGAACTCTCCGCCGAGGAAATCGATTCAATCCTGATCCAGATGAAGGAAATGGGGGTGTATTTCGCTGTCATTTCGGGTGGCGAGCCTTTCTTCAAAGACGATATCTTCGACATCTTCAAAAAGCATAGCGATATGTGCTTCCTGGTCTTTACCCACGGTGGCCTCATTGATGAGCGGATGGTGGAGCGGCTGATCGAAGTGGGTAATGTCATGCCTGCCTTTTCCCTGGAGGGATACGAACAGGAAACCGATGAGCGTCGCGGCGCGGGTCATTTCCAGAAGGTGATGCACGCCATGGATCTCCTGCGGGAAGCCGGCCTTTCTTTCTGCGGCTCCTTTACCCAGACCAGCCGCAACACCGAGATCATAACCAGCGACCGGTACCTCGATATGCTGATTGAAAAAGGGTGTTTCGCCATCTGGCTCTTCTCCTATGTGCCGGTCGGCAGGGAACCTGATATGAGACTGATGCCGACCCCCGAACAACGTGACCTGATGCGGCGCCGGACGGTCGACTTCCGCGCGTCGAAACCGATGGTCATCGTTGATTTCTGGAATGACGGCCCCATTATCAGCGGTTGTATCGCCGGTGGGAGAAAATACTTCCATATCAACGCCAATGGTGATATCGAACCATGTGTCTTCTGTCATTTTGCCGTTGACAATATTCGCCGGACACCAATCAAGGAAGCCCTGCGATCACCGTTCTTTCAGAAGATACGGGAGCAGCAGGGGGAGCACGAAAATCTGCTTCGGCCCTGCATGCTGATCGACCATCCCGAGGTCGGCAGAGAGATTTTCCATTCGGAAGGGGTGTATCCTACCCACCGGGGTGCGGATGAAATTTTCACCGGGCTTTCCGCTGAGCTGGACCACTATGCCACCTCCTATGCGGAGGTTGCCGACAAGGCCTGGGAAAAGGAATTCTGCGGCAAACCCGGAAGACCCGTAAAACAGCGCTGCGGGAATAAAGCCTGATGGCAAGCCGGGTCTCGTGAAACTGTACACTAGCATCAATCTCTTTTTCATCAAGCTGCTGACGATCCTCGTGCCACGGTTTCTGTTTCCGTTCTTTGCCCTTGTTTTCGGGGGGATCTTTTATCTGCTCCTCAGGGAAAAGAGGGCCATTATCCGGAAGAATTTGCGGATAATCACCGGAAGCCGAGAGGTGGAGCGGCTGGTGTTTTCCACCTTTTACAAATTTTCCCTCAACTGGACCGATGTCATGCTCATGATTCGGCTGCGGGGAGAGAAACTGAATGCCCTGATCGGCAGGCGCGTCGGCAAGGAGCATCTCGACGCCGCCATGAAGCGGGGCTGCGGGGCGATCCTCATCTCTCCCCACCTGGGAAACTGGGAACTGGGCGGCCTGGGTCTCGTGGAAATGGGCTACCCGCTGAATGTCCTGACCTTTCGCGAACCGGACGATAAGGTAAATGAATTGCGGGAAAAGGTGCGGAGCGAGCGCGGTATCCGTTTCATTTATGTGGACCGCGATGATACCTCGCCGCTGGCGATCATCGAGGCGGTAAACGCCCTGCGCCGGAACGAGGTGCTGGCGCTCCTCGGTGACCGGGACGGCTCTTCCCATACCGCGCCCATGGAGTATTTCGGCCATACCACGGACATTCCCCTCGGCGCCGCCTATCTGGGCCTGGCGAGTGGTGCACCGGTTTTTCCGGTTTTTGTCCCCCTGGAAGGGACGCGCTATGCCACCATCATGGAGGAGCCGGTGTACTTCGTCGGTGTCCACGGCAAACATAAAGAGCAAATTCAAGCAGGTATGAGCACGATCTTACGGGTATTCGAACGCTATATACGGACCTATCCCGACCAGTGGTATAATTTTTTCGACTACTGGGGAGCCGCGGAAGGCCAAGAAAAGGAAGATACATGTCTGAAGAATTGATAGTTCAGGTTAAGCAGCTTATTATTGACAGCTTGAGAATCGATGGCTTGAACCCGGACGAAATTGATACCGATGCCCCTCTTTTTGGTGAAGGACTCGGTCTGGATTCCATTGATGCTCTCCAGTTGGTGGTGGCGATGGAAAATGATTTCGGCGTGATCGTACCCGATGCCGAGACCGGGACCATCGTGTTTCAGTCGGTGCGGAGCATGGCCCAGTATATTGCGGAAAACAGGAAGTGAAGCTCCTCTTCGTGTCTCCCGGTTGGCCCAAGGGAAGGCTGTGGGGCGAGCTGGGATTCAAATTCCCCTCTCTTTCCCTTGCCGCCCTTGCTGCCGTAACACCTTCCCACTGGGAGCTCGGGCTGGTTGACGAAAATATCGAAGCCATTGATTTCACCGTGGAAGCGGACCTGGTGGCCATTACCTCGATGACGCCCCAGGCCCCCCGTGCCTACCAGATTGCGGCCGGCTTCCGTGAACGTGGCATCCCCGTCGTCATCGGCGGTTTCCATGCAAGCAATCTCCCGGATGAGGCGCTGCACCATGCCGATGCGGTGGTGGTGGGGGAAGGGGAGCTCGTTTGGCCACAGCTCCTTGCCGATCTGGAGCAAGGAGCTCTGCAGACACTCTACCGGGCTTCCGAGCTCCTCGGTATGCAGGAAGTGCCCCCGGCACGACGGGAGTTGTATGCCGGGAAAAAGTATCTTTTCACCAACACCATCCAAACGACCCGCGGTTGCCCCTTTGATTGTGAATTCTGTTCCGTTACCGCCTTCTACGGTCGCAAATACCGGAAGCGCCCGGTGGAGCAGGTCCTCCAGGAACTGGAGATTCTCCGCAAAAAAAATTCCTTTGTCTTTTTTGTCGATGACAATCTGGTGGGAGACCGCCATTATGCTCTCGAGCTGTTTGCGGGCATGCGGGGCAAGGGCTTCAAGTGGCTTTCCCACGCCCCCATCGACCTGGCCCGGGACCCCGAACTGCTGCGGGCGGCAGGGGAGGCCGGCTGCATCGGGTTGTTCGTCGGCTTCGAGTCCCTGAACGAGGAGGCCCTGGTCGCCATGGGCAAGGTCACCAACCGTGCCGCAAGCTATCTGGAAGACGCCCGCACCTTCCGCGAGAACGGCATCGGTATTCTCGGTTCCTTTGTCCTGGGCAACGACGGCGATACGCCGGCGGTTTTCGACGAGATCCTCAAGTTCTGCGAAGATGCCCGGCTGGAAGCGGCTATCTTTCCGATCCTGACCCCCTATCCCGGCACGGCGGTACGAGCCCGTCTCGAGGCCGAGGGCAGGATCATCTCTAATCGCTGGGAAGACTACGATATGGGGCACGTGACTTTCCAACCCGTTGGCATGACGGCAGAGGAACTGCAGGAGGGGCATAACCGTCTGAATCGCTCCTTTTATTCCTTTTCTTCCATGTACCGCCGCATCTTCAAGGCACATCGCTCGGTACAGGTCTTTGCCCCGATGAATCTCGGTTTCCGGAGTGCGGTGAAAAAGACCGAGAAGGCGATCAGCAGGCAGCGCGCCCAGGGGTAGGTTCGATTTTTTCTTTTTCAGTGCCTCGTGCAGTATGTCAAATCTTACAACCGGAGTACCTTTAGAGTATGCATTGTTTCATGTTTCCGGGTCAGCCGCTCCTGCGGGCTGCTGAACCCGCCGATGATAAAGACTACCTGGCAATCAGAACACTCGCTTTAGCCCATACCGGGCTGGATATCCATGATCTCTCCTGGCGCCGCGAGCCGTCCAGTGAAAGTGTTGCCCTCCAGGTTTACGGGGCAGCGATAAGTCTTTACCGGACCCGTCTGCTCCTCCAGGAGGGGAACCGGCCTGACATGATAGCGGAGCACAGTATGGGCATCTATGCCGCCCTTGCTGCCAGCGGTTCGATTTCTGAAGGTGAGGCACTGGAACTGACGTGCCGCATTGGTGCCTGTATTGCCCGGATGGCGGACACTGGAGACTATGCCCTCGGCTGCATGGTCGGTCTTCCCTGGGAGCCGCTTCGTGCCATTGCCGAAAATAATGGTGTCTTCCTGGCGAACCTCAATACTTCCCGTCATTTCCTCCTTTCCGGCGAGAGGCACGGGATTGAATCCGCCGTTGCCGAGGCACTCCGGAGCGGAGTTTTTTCCGCCAAGGTCTTTCCCTGCGATGCACCCCTGCATACTCCGCTCATGGAGGCAGCCGTCGAGAGCCTGCGGGAAATTGTTGCCGATTACCGGTATGCACAGCCTGTCGTTCCTCTCCTGAACCATATTGACCAGGGTTTCCTGGCGGGACCCGAAGTGGCGGATTTTCTGCTGCGGGAGCTTCTCCTGCCGGTCTATTGGGAAAAGAGCTACCAGGCGTTACGGGCGGCGGGCGTTACGAAATTTATCGAGGCGGGAGTTGGCGACTCGCTGAAGAAATATAATCGCTGGATCGAGAGCGAGGCCGCGAGATAACGATGAAATGCCACGAGACCCCGATACGGGTGCGGTTCAATGAGGTAGACCTCTATCATGTGGCATGGCATGGTCATTATGTCAGCTGGATGGAAGTGGGCCGGAACGATCTTGCCGGAAGGTTCGGCCTGAATGCGGAGCAGATCGGCGAGGCCGGTTATCTGGCTCCGGTGGTGTCCCTGGAGCTGAAGTATAAGAGGCCGACCCGTTTCGACGAAGAACTGCGGATAATGACCTCAATCAAGCGTACCGAAACCGCCACCCTGGAATTTTTTTGCGACATTGTCGGTCCGGATGGCTCCAGTTGTGCAAGTGGCCGGACCGTGCACGTGCTCACGGACAAAAACGGTATTCTCCAGTATAAGCTACCCCCTGAGATTGCCGAGAGAATCGAAACGATGCTTTCCTATCTGGAGGTCTGATGGAAGTCCTGCTGGTTTCCGCAAACCGGGAGAAAAGTCCCTACCCTGTCTTTCCCCTCGGTCTTTCCTATCTTGCCGGTGCCCTGCTGGCGGCGGGTCACCGACTGCGTACCATTGACCTCTGCTTTGCGGATGACCCGGAACTCCTCCTGAGGGCCGAGCTTTCCACCTTCCCACCCGAGGCAATCATTTTTTCCATCCGAAATATCGACAATGTTACCTATCCCGGCTCCCGATCCTACCTGGAAGGAGTCAAGACGGCAGTGACTGCCTGTACGGGAAAATGCCCTGTGATTCTAGGTGGTTCAGGCTTCTCGCTCATGCCCCGTGAACTTCTTGATTTTTTTGGTGGCGATTACGGGGTCGTCGGGGAGGGGGAAGAGATCCTGCCGCGGCTTTTGGCGCGGCTGGCTACGGGTGAGTCTCCTCAGGGACTGCCGGGCGTTTTGATCAGGGGGATAGCGGACTATCTGCCCTCCGTTCCCGTGGAAAAAATCGGCAAGCCGGAGCGCAGCCTCTTTCAGGTGGATCGCTACAACCGGGAAGGTGGCATGGCGAATCTCCAGACCAAGAGGGGCTGCCCGTTTTCCTGTATTTACTGCACCTATCCGATTCTTGAGGGAAGCAGGCTCAGGTTGCGGGAGGTGGATGACATTATTGCCGAGATACGGGAGCTGGTGGAGTTGAACGGTGCCAAGTATCTGTACTTCGTCGATGATATCTTCAATTACCCAATGGATTTCGCTGAAAAGCTTTGCCGAGCGATGATTGCTTCCGGACTTTCCATCCACTGGTCGGCCTTTATCAACCCAAGCTTCATTACCCCGGAGCTGATGGCGGTCATGGTCGAGGCCGGCTGTGATGCCTTCGAATTCGGCACGGATTCCGGCTCCCCGGTCATGCTCCGGAACCTGGGGAAATCGTTCGACACGGATGATGTGCGCGCTGCTTCAGCCCTCTGCCGGGATCACGGGGTGGATTTTGCCCACTATATCCTGTTCGGTGGCCCGGGGGAGTCGGAAGAAACCCTCCTGGAAAGCTTTGCCCTCATGGACGAGGTTGCTCCCACGGCAGTCATCGGCATGACCGGCATCCGCATCTATCCCGGTACCCCCCTCCATCGCCAGGCCCTGAAGGAGGGGTTCATCACTCCTGACACGTCCCTCCTCGAACCGGTCTTCTACCTTTCCCCCGCGCTGCGGGACACCCTCTGCGACCTGGTTACCACTGAGGCGCTGAAGCGCAGAAACTGGGTTGTTCCGGGTCTGGAAATAAACATGAGTGATACCATGATGGCGGCGCTCCGCAACTTTCCGGTTCGAGGTCCCCTCTGGAAGTTGATGAAGCATCTCGGCAGGAACAGGGTTCGTCCCATGTCGGGTGCCTAGGAAAACTTTGTGCGGGGTCTCGTCTGCAGTCCTGTGCTGCAGCTGACCCGGCCTGCCAAATTATACAGCTTCCTTATCCGTTGGCACGGAAATCTCCCCTTACTCGATTGATAGTCGTGACAGAGCAAATCCCTTCCTTGCGAAATGGTCGAAATCAGCCATACTGTAGCGAAGAAACCACGATCATTGGTAACGGGAGGATATTTTGATACAACGCACCCTGTCTCTGCTAGTACCCATCCTGCTTTTCTCCCTTTCTCCCTGCTATGCTGGAATTCTCGAAGATCTTGTCAGTCAGGCAGAGGACTATTCCCCCCAGTATCTCCCGCCCCTCCAACAGCAAAGCTCTCTTGATGACACCACGATTGTCAAGGGTCTCAAGGAGGCGCTTGCTACCGGAACCGAACGCGCCGTAACCCAGGTAGCCAGGCCCGACGGCTATTTCGGCAATTCCCTCATCAAGATTCTCCTGCCCGAAAAAGTTCAGAAGGCCGCTGATCTGTTAGCGACCGTAGGGTACCAGAAACAGGTGGATGAGTTTGTCTTGAGCATGAACCGGGCCGCTGAGGCCGCTGCCCCCAAGGCTGCAGCTTTCTTCGGGGATGCCATACGTCAAATGACGGTGGAGGATGCCAGAGGAATTCTTGCGGGAGGTGATACCTCGGCAACCCAGTTTTTCGAAAAGAAATTACGCTCGAAACTCTTCGAATCATTCAAGCCGGTGGTTTCCAACAGTATGAATCAGGTGGGTACGGTCCGATCTTACCAGGAGATGATGGGTTCTTACCGCAGCCTTCCCATGGCTTCCATGTTCGGAACTCCATCCCTTGATCTGAACAGCTACGTTACAAACAAGGCCCTTGACGGGCTCTTTACCATGGTGGGGCAGGAAGAGAAAAAAATCAGGACAAATCCTGTGGCCCGTACCACGGATCTCCTTCGAACGGTGTTCGGCAGCAAGTAGCTCAAACGGAATTTCCAGATGACAATGAATCGACAAAGGGCGGGTTTCAAATCCGCCCTTTGCTTTTTCCGCACCTATCTTTTCCCGCCTGATTCGTAGCTGTCACAGCCCTCCTCGCCGCCTATCATTAAAGCTGTTGCCGATAAAGCACATCTATAAATATAGAAACATTAAAAATAATTGACTAATTATGTGTGAACATGGTATCCGTACCATTAAAAAACACTATTATATTGTGTCATTTCTATTGGCCAGTCTCCAATGATTCCGCACAACAATAGTTAAAAATACAGTAATTCGCATGGTTATACGGCTTTATAGCGTAATCATGAATGGAGCAAGCCACCAATGGCCGACACGCCTGGGCGAACAACATCTCCCCTGATGGTGGACCTGCTGCAATCAGGCCATCAGTTTTCCTTTGTCCAGGTCATGCGCCTTGCCCGCAGGTTTCTTGACCCGCGCGGCGCTGAAGGTCTGCCCGAAGTCCCGTGGCAGGACCGGGTGCGGATCAGGCCTGAGCTTTCCCTGGCATTTCCGGCAGCCGACGTAGCCCGGGTCGAACGGGTTGGCGCCGATCTCCGGGTCACGGCAACCTTCCTTGGGTTGTACGGTACATCATCCCCCCTGCCGATCTTCTATACCGAAGATCTTCTGGACGAGGCCTCATGCGACGAATCGGTAATCCGCGATTTTCTCGACATCGTCCACCAGCGGCTCTACCACCTCTATTTCCAGTGCTGGAGTAAATATCGGCTCTTTATCCGCGTGGTGGAAGAGAACAATCCGGTTGACCGGGAGAGACTCTACTGCCTCATCGGCCTGGGGGAAAAGGAACTGCGGGACACGGTGCCCGATTCCTGGTCGCTGTTGCGCTACGCCGGTATCCTGAGCCAGTACCCGCGCTCCGCCCTCGGCCTGAAGACCCTGCTCAGGGATGTCTTTGCGATCAAGAGCATCCGGATAACCCAGAACGTACAACGCATGGTACCGATTCCTGCCGATCAACGGCTGAGCATGGGGACATCCTGCTGCCGGCTCGGGGTAGACGCTGTTTTGGGCAGCGAAATAGCCGACCAGATGGGCAAGTTCCGGATAGAAATCGGCCCCCTCAGCTGGGAAGGGTACAACGACCTGGTACCGGGTACCCCCTTGCACGAAAAGCTGGTACGCTACGTGAGGTTTTACCTGGTTGATCCCCTGGCTGTTGAACTGAAACTGATACTCGCGGCCGGCGAGGCCAAACCGCTCCGTCTTGGCGACCCCACGGCGCGGCTTGGTCTGAACACCTGGTGTTTCGCCGGTGAGACCCTGGGCGAAATGAGCACGGTATTCCCTCTTGCCTTGTCGGCGACAGAAGTACCTCCGCCAGCAGCGAATGAATACAACTGCTCGCCTGAAAGAACGGAACCGTACACGCTGATCGAGTATTACCAGAAGGAACTGGCGCAGTTGCGAGACTTGGCAAACGGCTACGCCGAAGCCCACCCAAACCATGCATCCATGATAAGCGGCCACTCCACAGATCCTGGCGTAGAGCGGCTTTTCGAAGGAGTGGCCTTCCTGAATGCTACTCTGCAGAAGAAGATTGATGATGATTTTCCGGAGTTAATTAACAATGTGATTACTGCGATACAGCCTGACTACCTGCGACCTGTTCCGGCTTCTACCATCATCGTTTTTGCGCCAAAAGCAAACTGCACGGAACCACAGATCATACCGGTCGGAACAGAGCTCAAATCAGTGCCGGTTGACGGAACATCCTGCAGGTTCACTACCTGCTACCCGGTGGAGATTCATCCACTGACCCTCACAAATGTTTCCTTTGCCCAACCGGCTGGAAAATCGGCGGCAATTACACTCAGCTTTACAGTAACGGGCATCGCACTTTCTAACTGGAAAGTGGAGAACTTGCGGTTGTTTCTGGCAGGAGAAAGCAAACACGCTGTGAATCTTTACCTGGTGCTGTTGCGCTATCTGAAGAGGATTGTGATTACCCCAACCCTCGGAGGACAACCGATTACCCTTGATGCAACAAACCTGACGGCAGTCGATTTTGAAGGCACAGACCGCCTGTTTTCCCCTGATGCCGCCGGCGTTGCTAAACATTTGATATTGCATGAATATTTCATTCGGCCGGACAGGTTTATGTTCCTTGATCTGGCGTTGGAGAAGTGGCGCGGTCGTGGCGAAGGAACAGAGTTCGAAATTCGCTTTGAACTGAATACACTTCCCTTTGCTCTGCACCAGGTGAGCACCGCGGATATCCTCCTCTTTGCCACACCTGCGGTCAATATATTTCAGCACCGAGCTGAGCCGATAGATACCAACGATCAACTTGTCGAATATCAGATAAAACCGGCTGAGAACCATTTCGGGCACTATGACATCCATTCAGTCAAGAGTGTTGTCGGCTTGCTTAACAATACAAGCCATAAGATCTCTTTTCAATCCATGGAACAGGGAAGCCCTCAATCAACGCTGGTACCGACATACCAAATAAAACGGCGCAAAGCTGCCATCCGTGATGGTCTCGATGCTTTCCTGTCGATAGTAACGCCTCAGAAAACTGCATCACAGCAAATAACCAGTCTCGTTGTTGAACTTGCATGCACGAACGGTAACCTGCCGGAAAGGCTCCAGATAGGAGACATATGCAAGGACTCCGACAACTCGCCCGGTTTTGCCGAATTCACAAACTGCAAAACAGTTACTCGATCTGAATGTATCAACCTGGGTAACAATACTCTCTGGAGACAATATTCTCATTTTAACGTCAATGTTGCACTTCTCGATATCAGGAGTCTGCGGGCAATGCTTGAGCAGGTCTCCCAATCATTTAGCCGAGACTATCTGTCAGCCAAGCTTCAAGAAAATAGAATCAAGGGAATTACGGGTTTTCAGATCAAGCAAACAGACAGGCTTATGGGAAGATCAATGCTGCGCGGTTGGGAAATCAGGATCGTGCTTGATAGTGCTTTCTACGACTCTCCGGGCGATCTCTTTCTGTTCGGATCATTGCTGGATCATTTCTTGAGGGGCTTTGCCACCGAATCTTGTTTTACAAGAACGATTGTTGAGAATGTGCAAGGCGGAAGAACGTATGAGTGGCCGGCGAGGATGGGTCGGAGAGCTTTGGTGTGATCATAAACAAGATCAATCGGAAGGATTGCAGAACCTAATGCCCATTTAAAACTATATCTTGCACCATATTAACGCAAACATGAGGCAATTATGACCAAACAGAAACAGGATGAAATACTGTACAAAGCCTTGGATGATTTGAAGGCTACCGCCAATAATTTCGCCATTCGTTTTATCAATGATGACTCGGCCCGAATCAAATACAACAAGGTTGTCAAGCAAATGACGGAAGAAGTTTTACTTGAATATAAATCCGGCGGAATAACCGCATTGCAAGGCGCTGAAAAAGCGCAAACGGCAAGAAATATAATCATGGATCAAATCAGGAAAATAACCTCCGACATCGGAAAAGCGGAAGCTGTGAAAATGAAATCAAAAGGAAAAACATTGTCTGAGCTTGAGGCTTATAAAGCCAGCAAGCTTTACAACAGGCCTTTTGAAGCTTTGTCAACGACAGAAAAAAACAGGGTATGGCTTGATATTGTGAAAAGTCAGCCGGATTCCAAGTTTAATCTCAAAGTACGAAAATTCGGGAGAGTCGGCAGGCTACTCGTTGTTTTGACCTTGGCCGTGGCAGTTTATAACATTACTACAGCCGATGACAAAGCAACTGCCGCCGAGCGAGAAGCGGTGACCATTGGCGGTGGTTTTTTAGGAGGTGCTGCGGGAGGGGCTGTGGCTGGACTTGCGTGTGGGCCTGGCGCACCCGTCTGTTCAACTATTGGTGTCTTTATTGGCGGAATTTTAGGCGCAATTGGTTCAGATTTTCTTTACGATTTCTTTTCAAGCAAAGCTGAAACATCGACCTCGCGGTATGCGGAGCTATCAGCTACCTTTGAAAACTATCAAAGGAATTAGTTGTGATAAATAAAATCAACAATTTTCAAATAATATTGGATGATATTTCAAAAAAATTGGTGTTTGACAACATAGTTGTCAGCAATAAGGTAAATGCTGATTGCATAGAAGGACAATTTGATATTAGCAATCACTACCTTGTAATTATGTACACTATTGCACATGAAGGAGATTATTTTACTGCAACACTTCTTGATAAACGATTTAAGAAAATTGACGAAAAGTTTTTTTACTTGGATTATATCGACCTTGAATATAAAGACGCTGTTCCTATAAGCGATAACCAGGTAAAAGTTATCTTCACTAACAATGCGAGTGTAGTTATCCAGATCTGCAAACTACTTTTTTTGCCGATTAAACCATTTATCTGGATAAGAAAATGGAAACGCCCAATGAAAAAATAGGAATCTTTGGCTGTTGCAGTTTACAACGTTTACACCGCCGATGACAAGGCAACTGCTGCTGAACGCAAAGGAATAGTACTTGGTGGTGGTTTTTAGGCGGGGCTGTAAGTGGTGCCATAGCTAGGCTTGCATGTGGACCTGAGGCACCCGTCTGTTTAACACTCGGTGTGTTTATTGGCGGACTTATAGGCGCAATTGGTTTGATTGGCTTTTTGATTTTTTTTCAAATTAACCTGACGCATCAGTGTTCAAGTATATTGGCGTATCGCCAGATAATAACAACAATATTGGATATTTAGAATGATCAGAGAAATTGATAATTTCAGCGTAATCGAAACCAAATATGGCGACTCAGATTTTAATGATGGTTCAATGAAGTTGCTGTTTGACGGTAAACCAACCGGAAACAAAATATCCGGCGATGGCCTTAGGCAACAATTTGAAGTCGATGGATATTACTTAATAATTATGTATCAAGATGGCGCATTTGAAGGTCCGGATTATGTTAGTGCGGCTCTACTTGACAAACAATTCAATCAAATAGATGAAGAATTTATTACCTGTGAGTCTGTTGATCTAATTTTAAAAGAAGTTGTGCCAATAAGTGATAACGAGCTGAGAATCTCATTAGCCAATGATGCCAGCGTTGTTGTCCAGATAGGCAAAATACCATTTTTGCCATGTAAACCATTCATAAGGCTAAAAAGGTGGAATAAAACTTAATATCAGTTTTGATGGTTTCGCAAAATACGTCACCCCGGCAAAAGCTGGGGTCCAGGGATTTGTAACTTAATGAAGAAATTGGTTTCCAGCTTGAATCCTTCTCATGGACTACTGCTCTCAAGCCGCCGGAATGACGAAATAATTCCTTTCTCGACCTTTTGTGAATGCATCAGTTTTTCGCGTTTGTTTTACTGTAATTATTATGGGAATAGGGAGTACATTTTATGGCTATATCAATAAATTCATCCAAGGAATCATTTCTGTATGAAGTATCCGGCTCTTCTCAGCAATTTGCCGTAGTCGCTTTTACAGAATCCGAGAAAATGTCCTCTTGTTTTTCTTTGATATTGGAGTTGTCCTCAACCATCGAAATCAAATCCTTCGACGATATCATTGGCAAGGAATCCCTGCTGACCATCATCAACATGGACCAACTCTCCGGCGAAGACCGCTATTTCCACGGCGTGATCAGGAAATTCGAGCACACCGGCATGAGCGGCCGCAAGTTTGTCTATGAGGCCGAAGTAGTACCGTCCCTCTCCCTGCTTTCCCTGCGTAGAAACTGCCGAATCTTCCAGGAGACAACCACCCAGGCGATCATCAAGACACTCCTGGAAGAGTCCGGCATCATCTCCATCCGTTACCGTTTTGTCCTTGAAAACACCGACCGCAAGCGCGGATTCTGCGTTCAGTACCAGGAAAGCGATTTCGACTTTGTCACCAGGCTCATGGAGGAGGAAGGGATCTATTACTTCTTCGAGCATTACAAGGACAAGCATGTTCTGGTGATGAGCGACAACCAGTCGTCCCATGTCCCGATCAAAGGCAAACCGTCGATTACCTGCAACTCCGGCGATGGCCTGGTGGCGGACAAGGAGAGTGTCAGCCATTTCACCTTTTCCCAGCTCCAGACATCGGAAGCCTTTGCCCACAGCAACTTCTTCTTCAAAAAGCCCGGCCTGGACCTGACGACCAAGAAGGCGGAGGCAAAACAGACACAGTATGAGATCTACGATTATGCTGCCCTGCATACCTCCCAGGCCCATGGCGATATACTGGCCAAGGCCCGCATGGAGCAGCTTGTAACCCGGCAAAAGCTGGGGCACGGGCAGAGCTCATCATGCCGGCTCATCCCCGGCTATAAGGTCACCCTGACCGACCACGATTCAAAAAGCCTGAATGCGGAATACCTGATTATCGAGGTCTCACACGCCGGTTCGCAACCGCAATCACTGGAAGAGAGGGGCGGCGGCAGCGCGTCCTATAGCAATCAGTTCACGGTCATCCCGGCAAAAACCCAGTTCCGGCCCGCTTTTACTATTGACCGACCGGTGGTCAAGGGCCTGCAAACCGCCATTGTAGTCGGCCCCAAGGGTGAAGAGATTCATACCGACGAACATGGCCGGGTAAAGGTTCAGTTCCACTGGGACCGGGAAGGCCAGAGAAACGACAGGAGCTCCTGCTGGTTGCGGGTATCCCAGACCTGGGGTGGCGGTGATTGGGGATCCCAGTTCATTCCCCGCATCGGCGAGGAAGTACTGGTCAATTTTCTTGAAGGAAACCCCGACCGCCCCATCATCACCGGCAGTGTCTACAATGGCGACAACCTGCCGATCAACAGTCTGAAAAGAAGTATTACCCAAAGCGGCATCAGAACAAGAACCCATAAGGGCGAAGGCTTTCATGAACTCCGTTTCGATGACGAGAACGGCGCCGAGGAGATCTACCTGCAGAGCCAGAAGGACTGGAATATCCTGATCAAGAATGACAAGGAGCAGACGGTCCAGCGGGACGAAACCCTTTTTGTCGGCAACAACCGCACCAAGACAATCGGCGTCAATCAGATGGAGCAGGTTGGCGCAAACCACACCGAAACCATTGGCGCCAACAAGTTCGAGACCGTCACCATCAACAAGGCCGAAACCATCGGCGTCGCTAAAGAACTGACCATCGGCGGACTGTATCAGGTATCGGTCGGCGCAGCCATGAATGAAACCGTCGGCGCCGCCAAAACCGAAGAGGTCGGCGGGGCAAAGGTCGTTTTGGTCGGAGCCCACATGAGTGAAACTGTTGTCGACACGCGTTCGATAGATACCGGCAAGACCCACTCCCTGAACGCCCAGAAGATCCATGTGGAAGCAGCTGATGAAATTGTTATTGCCACCGGGAGCTCGTCCATCAGCATGAAGAGCAATGGCGATATCGTGATCAGCGGGAGCAACATTCAGGTCAAGGGAAGCGGAAACGTCACGATAAAGGGACAGACGGTGACGACAAATGGCTGACAGAAAAAAGGTAGTACCTCTTGAGAATCCGGACAGATCTGTTCCCGGCTGCATTGACGGTATGCAGATAGGAAAAGTCACCGAAATCGATGCAAACGGCCAGGTTCTGGTCGATTATTCCGGCAACATTCAGGGGCAACTCACGGCACGGCTGACCTCTACGGCAAAGGAAAAGCTGCGTCAGGGCTCACCCATGGGACGGGAAGTGTTACTGGGCTTCGAGAACAACAATCCGGGACGACCGGTCATCATCGACACCCTGTATTCACTGCTGGATGAAATAGCCGAACAATCCAAGTCGGTGCTGCAAGCGCAAAAACCGGAGGAAGTCACCGTAGACCGGAAGCGGCTCATATTTGATGCCGAAGAGGAGATCGTGCTGCGCTGCGGTGAGGCCAGCATCACCCTTACCAGCGCCGGCAAGGTGCTCATCAAGGGCAACTACCTGGTCAGCCGCTCTTCCGGAGCAAACCGCATCAAAGGCGGATCGGTGCAGATAAATTAACGTATAGAGCAGATAGGGAGACAGCATGGCAACAAAAATACGCGCCAACGGACAAACCGTCGTGCACAAAACCAGCGACGGCATACTGATTACCGCCCCTGACGTCTGCAAGACGCCGATGGGCAGTTCAGTTGTGCCCATACCGTACTGCAATACCTCGGTTTCAAAGGACACCTTGAACGGAAGCACGACCGTCTTCGCCGACGGCAAACCGTTTATGCTCAAGGACTCGGTCTTTTTCAAGAGCACCGGAGATGAGCCGGGAGTTGCCAGGGGGGTCGGCTCCGGGACAGTTGGCAGTGTTGCCAAGTTCACCAATTATTCATTCGATGTGAAGGTTGAGGGGCGAAACGTCTGCCGAAGACTTGATCCGATGACCAGCAATAAGGGTAACACTCCTCCGGCGGCTCTGATGCAGCCTAATGTGGAGGCTGAGGGGTTGGAGGGTAAATACTTGTTGCCGATAGCGTTTGTTTATAAGCATCCAGATGTTGTAACGGAGAGAGTCACCCAGCCAATATTTCAAACTCCTCATACTGTAAGCGGACCGGAAACACACAGGCAAGAGAACCCGGATTATGCCGGTGCATTGCATCTCTGCGATCAACCTGATGGAAAATATCAGCTGACTTTTGATGAATTCAATAGAGAAGAAGAGATCTTCGAATAAGGGGACTACATGGGATTGATTAACTATATTGATATTGACTGGCCTGACCTCTTTAAGCCGATACTTACATCTGAAACTAATTTCTTTAACCGTATTCGTGTTAATCGCGAGGTTATTCCCATTATCTTTGTTCCGGGGATAATGGGGAGCAGACTGGAAGTTGACACAGACAGCAAAATCAAGACAAAAGCTAATGTCTCTAATGACAAGAAAAAGAAAAAAATAAGCAAACTAGTTTGGGATCCGGATGATAAAGGATTTATGGTTAAACATTATGGCAGGATTGATAGGTCCGCAGCTTATCGTAAAAGCAAGCTAATTGGCCCACAATTCGAATCCACCTACCTCAAAGTGAGTGAAGAAGATACGGAGCATAACCAAAAGTTTTTTTCCATGACAGATCCATGGCGTGATCGCAGAGGCTGGGGGGGTATATTCTGGAGTTCATATGGAGGTTTTCTGCAAGAATTGGAATATCAGAAATGGGACAAACCCTTAATATCTGATAATGAAAAAGAAGATGAGAAGGTTAAAAGAAGAAAAGAGCTGGTAGGAAAATGTTTTGAATTTCCAGTACATGCCTTTGGGTATAACTGGACTGATACCAATTATAATGCAGGAAAAAAGCTAGCTGCTAAAATCACTGAAATTATTGCTGGATATCAGTCAAAGGGTCGGATGTGTAAATATGTGATTCTGGTCAGCCACTCCATGGGTGGCCTAGTTTGTCGCTCAGCCTGTTGTGACAAAATTGGCAATGCTGAATCAAATGTGCTTGGAGTGATCCACGGAGTTCAACCGGCCACGGGCTCTGCAGCGGCATATTGGCGAATGAAAGCTGGATTTGAACGTCCGCATGGAGGCCCGAGTGACAATGCCTGGGACTGGCTCAGGAATCCAAAGAAGATGACGCAAAATAGAGTTGAGGGAAGAGTCGGATCATGGGTCCTTGGAACTGACGGAGAGGAAGTTACCAGTATTTTGGGCAATGCGCCGGGTGGGCTTGAACTTTTGCCAAACAAACACTACACAAACAATGCAAATAAGCCCCATTGGTTACATGTGCCAAACAGAAAAGGAGTCATGAATTCACTCCCCCGCAACGGTGATCCTTACGAAGAAATCTATAAAATTAAAGATGACGTGTTTTGGCGTATGGTGAATCCCGAGTGGTTGGCACCGGAAGGTGGGAGAGATTCGTCAAATGAGCATGCTGAAATTGATGATCCGTGGGGAAGCTATTCTGACAATCTAAATAAAGCTAAAAAATTCCACAATACCCTGAGGATGAGACCTCATCCGGAAACCTATCAGTTCTATTCAAGCGGTTTTGAAACTGTTGATGAAATCAGGTTTAAAAGAAAAAAACACACTATGTATCCGTATGTTGACCCGGAGACCGGAATTGAATTTAACAGCAATGTTTATCACACCACCAGAGGAAAGTATGTTCATTACCTGAATTCCAATGACGGGACAGCAGAAAACGTTAAAGATGTTGTCTTTAAGGTAAGTATGGCTATGCCAGGCGAATACAAAGCTGGAGGAGACAGTACCGTCCCGGATTCTTCAGGTAAAGCACTAAAAGTGAAGAAAACAACTCGGATTGGAATAGCGTCCAGAAGTGACTGGTTTGAACAGGATCATCAAAATATTTATAAGAGCAAAAAGGCAAAAGAGCTTGTGTACAAAGCCGTGAGGAATTTAGCCCTGAAACGAATCGAAGATGTGGTTGGCCCAGTCGGAAAGAAGTGAGAAGTCTTATGAAAAAAAATATAATGCGTATAAGAGCGTTACTTTTGATTGGCGTCCTATTGTTAGTCGGCAACGTGCAAGGATGTGACAAGAAAACTACCACGAGCAAAGGAGTAATCCCTTTCATGGAAACATACTACATAGGTCGCTATTCAATAGCAGTTCCACCTGAAATGAAAGAAGCAGAAGGGTCACGATCACACAAACTAAGATATGCCGAAATTTATGAAGTAATGTGGCCAGATGGGATCAGTCCTGAGAAAGCTAGGGAAGCAGAATGGAACAAATTAATGGCAAAAATCGAGGCTCTCAATCCGCCAGAAGGCAAGAACAAGGTAATCATAAAAAGGCTTGATTTTTCAAATGTAGGAAAGTGGTCAAAGGCTGTTTTTTATTACGACGATGACGGACGTCCAAGAACAGCAACATGGTCTTTCCTGATGGATACAGGATCGGTTGGAGTATGGTTAATTACACCCCCAGTAGTTGTTGAAAAGGAAAATGTAAGTAATAAGTCAGTTCGAAATCTTGACAATATAAGTAAAGCTTATCGCGTACTAGACACAATGAAACTACCTAAAGGGGGCTGGTTCTGCCTTAAGCACGGCGCAATAAACTTGCCATATAGTGCACAGGAAAAATCATATGTCCGTTTTGAAGGCCATCCTCTTGATCTCAAAATAGAGTTAGAAATGCATGAAACATACACGGTTGAAAACGAAGGGCTTATTGAAAAGACAATAGATGCTATTGCGACAGGCTATGCAAGTGGCGTTAAGATGAAAAAAATAAGGTCACATAAGCGCACTGTTGCAGACTTGAATGGTGAAGAGGAGGTGCTTCGGATGACTGAGAAAGAGAAGTCCTCTTTAGATTTTGTGTGGGAATACAACGGCAAAGAGAATTCTGGGGAATACCCACGAATTGTCATCTCGATGGAATCCCCTGACGGCAATCTGGATGAGAAGCTGAAGATCTGGGATGCGGTGTTGGATTCCATGAAGCCTATGTTTGAGCGTAAGAAATAGACATGAAGGTTTCTGCAAAGCTCTTTCTTTCTGATCAGAAATGGATAAAGCCTGTACTTGTTCTTTTGTTCATTATCCTGACCTGTCCCAACGTCCAAGGATGTGACAAGACGACAAACACAGGAAAAGGAGCGAATATACCCATGAAAACATATTACATAGGCCGTTTTTCAATAGCCGTGCCTGCTGAAATGCATGAAGAAGAAGGATCTCGATCTCACCATCTGAGACGTGTAGAGATTGATGAAATCGAGTGGCCAGAGGGGATCAATCATGAAAAAGCAAGAGAAGTTGAATGGAACAATTTTACTGCAGAGATCAAAAAGCTAACGCCTTTAGAAGGTAAATTAACCGTAATCATTAAAACACAGGATTTCCCCGATGTCGGAAAGTGGGCTAGTGGGATATTTTATCACAACCTAAATGATGGCAATGAAGAGGGCACGTGGAAGGTATTAGTGGATTCAGGGCAGACTGCAGTATGGTTCACGGGAATTCCAGTGCTTGTGGAAAAAGAGAACAAAAGCAGCCTGATGATCAATAATATTAAAAATATCGGTAACTCCTACCATGCTCTGAATTCGGCTACCAAAAAGCCAAAAGGGGATTGGTTTTACCTGAAGCATGGTGCTGTCAACCTTCCGTATTTGTGGCAGGAGAAATCATATGTCCGTTTTGAAGGCCATCCTCTTGATCTTAAAATAGAGTTAGAAATGCATGAAACATACACGGTTGAAAAAGAAGGGCTTATTGAAAAGACAATAGATGCTATTGCAACAGGCTATGCAAGTGGCGTGAAAATAAAAAAAATAAGGTCACATAAGCGCACTGTTGCAGACTTGAATGGTGAAGAGGAGGTGCTTCGGATGACTGAGAAAGGGAAGTCCTCTTTAGATTTTGTGTGGGAATACAACGGTAAGGAGAATTCTGGGGAATACCCACGAATTGTCATCTCGATGGAATCCCCTGACGGTAACCTGGATGAAAAGCTGAAGATCTGGGATGCGGTGCTGGATTCCATGAAGCCGATGTTTGAGCGGAAGAAATAGACATGGAGGTTTCTGCAAAGCTCTTTCTTTCTGTTCTGAAATGGATAAAGCCTGTTCTTGTTCTTTTCATCATTCTTCTGGCTTGTCCCTTCATTCAGGGATGTGACGCAAATCCAGAAAAAGGGGCAACGATACCCATGGATACACTTTACATAGGTCGATTTTCAATAAATGTACCTTTTGGAATGGAACAAAAGATACGATCATCAAAACTGCGGTATGTTGAATTCAACGAGGTCGTATGGCCAAAGGGTCAAAGTCCGGAAGAGGCCCGAATCATAGAATGGAATCGTTTCATGGCGGATACTAAAAAGCTAACGTCGCCAAATGGCACAGACAAGGTAATTATCAGTACAAATGATTTCCCTGCTGTAGGTAAATGGATCAAAGGTATGTTTTTTCATGACAAAAATTACGGTTCTGATGAGGGCGTCTGGACCCTTTTAATGGATGCAGGCCAGATAGGAGTGTGGCTTAAAGGGGACCCCACTATGGTTGAAGACGAAAACGTGAGTCATAAGATGGTTAGAAACTTGGAGAACATCGCCAAGTCTTACCAAGCACTGGATCTGAAAAAGCTGAATGGGCAACAACCTGACAACCGCTTTTACCTGCAGCATGGCATAATCAATCTCCCTTACAGTGCGCATGAAGAGTCGATAGTACGCCTCGAAGGCCATCCTCATATTACAAAACTACTGATTGAGATGGAAATGGATTTTAACCATGAAATTGAAACCACGAGCCTGATCAAGGGAACCAAAGCCATGCTTGCAGCTGCACTTGTCACACCTGGCGGCAGCATATCCAAAGTCCGTCTCGGCAAACGTGAGGTGGCAGGAATGCCGGGAGAAGAAGCCGTTCTCAAGATAAGAGAAGGAAATGAAACAGAGTTAGTCTTTACCTGGGAATATAACGGCAAGGATGATTCAGGGGAATACCCAACAACACGAATCAATATGGAATCCCCCGACGGTAATCTGGATGAAAAGCTGAAAATCTGGGATGCTGTGCTTGATTCTATGAAGCCTATGTTTGAGCGGAAGAAATAATCGACATGTCGGTATCCAAACAGCTTCGTTTCTCGGTTTGGGCAAAGCCGGTTCTTGCTCTATTATCGATCCTACTGGCCTGCTCAACATCCTCTGGATGGGACAATAAATTCAACAACACAGAAGACAACAAGCTAATGGAACAATATTACATAGGCCGCTTTACCATAGCAATTCCCGCTGATATGCATGAAGCGCAGGGGTCTCGCTCGCATCAATTGCGACGTGTCGAGCTTGACGAAAAAACATGGCCTGATGGAATCAGTCATGAAAAGGCTAGGGAGACGGAATGGAACAAGTTTATGGCGAAAATCAAGGAGATTCCTTCAATCGAAGGAAAGCACAATACAATCATTAAGATGCAAGATTTTCCCGGAGTAGGTGAGTGGTCGAAAGGAGTTTTTTATCATAATAATAACGATAGCAAAGATGAGGGCACGTGGAGACTATTGATAGACTCGGGACATACTGCGGTATGGCTCAAGGGACGTTCAGTCCTTGTAGAAAAGGAGAATAATAGCAATGTAATGGCTAAAAATATTTCAAACATTGGCAAATCATACAAATATATTGATTCGAGCCCCCCCAGACCAAAAGGTGACTGGTTTTTTCTCAAATATGGGGCAATCAAACTTCCATATTCGTGGCAGGAAAAAACAGATATTCGTTTTGAAGGACATCCATTGAATCTAACATTAAGAATCAAAATGGACATGGATGCCGGCCGTAATAGGCCACAATTTGGACTATTCGAAAAGGCTTCAGCGGTAATTGAATCAGGTTATGCATCAGCGGCAAATGTTTCAATCAAGAAAATTCGATCCCAAAAACGTGAAGTTGCCGGAATGCCAGGTGAAGAATTAATTAACAGAATCACCGATAAAGACAAAACAACGTTAAGCTTCGGATGGGAATATGTTGGAAAAAATGATTCCGGAGAATATCCAACTACACGCATTACTATGGATTCTCACGACGGCAATCTGGGTGAAAAAGAGAAAATATGGGATGCAGTGCTCGATTCTATGAAACCAATGTTTGAGCGGAAGAAATGATTGATATCACGGCTTACCCAAAACTCCGTCTCATGGATTGGGCAAAGCCTGTTTTTATTCTGTTTTTCATCCTCTTGGCATTCACCACAACCCAAGGGAGTGAAAGAATAAACTCGGTAACAAGAGCCAGCAAATCAATGGAAACTTTTTACATAGGACGCTTTTCTATAGCAATTCCCGCTGAAATGAAAGAAGCGGGTGGGTCACGATCTCATAAAGTAAGAGATTTCAAGTTGTCTGAGATCGTTTGGCCTAAGGGTATCAGCCATGTCAAGGCAAGAGAGGCAGAATGGAAAAAGTATCTGGCAGAAATCAAGAAGCCGACTCTTTCAAAAACAGCTGAGGAAATAATCATCAAAACGCAGGTTTTCCCTAGGCTCGGAAAATGGGCGGAAGGAGTATTTTATTTTGCTTCCAATAGCACAAAAACAGCTAATTGGGCCGTTCTTATGGATACTGGTCCGGTCGGGGTATGGGTAAAAACAAACCCACCAGTGCTGATAGACAAAGAGAATAGAAGCAACAATGCTGCTAAAAACATAAGCACTATAGGTAAATCCTACCATGAAATGGATTCAAACACTGCCAGGCCAAAAGGAGACTGGTTTTACCTCAAACATGGCGCAATCAACCTGCCGTATTTGTGGCAGGAAAAATCTTATATCCGTTTTGAAGGGCATCCTCTTGATCTCAAGATAGAGATCGATATGGATATGGATGCAGGGCATAAAAGGCCACAATTTGGACTTATTGAAAAGGCTTCAGCAACAATAGATTCTGGCTATGCATCAGCGGCGAATGTTTCAATCAAGAATATCCGTTCACAAAAACGTGAAGTTGCGGGAATGCCGGGTGATGAGGTAATTGACAGACTCACTGACAAAGACAAAAAAACGTTGGACTTTGGCTGGGAATATATCGGCAGAAAAGATTCAGGAGAGTATCCAACCATACGCATCACCATGGAATCCCCCGACGGTAATCTGGATGAAAAGCTGAAGATCTGGGATGCGGTACTTGATTCCTTGAAGCCGATGTTTGAGCGGAATAAATGATCGATATTGTGGTTTCCAAATGGCTCCGTTCTTTTGGCTGGACAACGCCGGTTCTTGCTTTGTTATTCACCCTTCTGGCCTGCGCCACAACACTGGGGTGTGACAGAATAAAACCAGAAACTGGAGTAGATATAACAATGAAAACATATCCCATGGGCAGGTTTTCGATCGATGTGCCGATTACAATGAAACAGGCCATCCAAGATCAAAGAATAAGATCATGTGATGTCACTGAGTTTGTCTGGCCGACTGGTAAAAACAAGGATCAAGTCAGGGATGAGGTATTTCAATCACGCCTTGCAGAGATCAACAAGCTTAAGCGGCCAGAAAAAGTAAAAAAAAATTATCATGGAAGATCGTATTATCCCCAATACAAGTCAATGGGCACGAGGTGTCTATTATTATGGAGATCACACAGTAGATGACGAGGGCTTTTGGGATGTGCTGGTAGATGCCGGAACTGTTGGTCTATGGTTAAAATTTGATGGTTTGATAGAAAGAAAAGAACAAATGCTTATTCGAGTAATCGACATTGCTAAGGCTTATCAGCTGCGTGACCAACATAATTCTATGAGGTTACCACCTGGGGATTGGTTTCATCTCAAATATGGCTCACTTAATCTTTCCTATTTGAAACAGGAACACACCTACACCCGCTTCGAAGGGCACCCACTTGAATTAATGCTGGAAATCGAGATGGACGAGACGCAAGAGGTGGAAAAGTCCGGTTTAGTTGACAAATTTGGCAAATTTCTTTCTGCCAGCGTTACACCTAGGCTTGCGATACATAAAATTCGATCTCACAAGAGAACGGTTGCAGGACTTAAAGGCGACGAAATCATTATGAAGATGACAGAAGAAGGCGATTCAACACTTCAATTTGGCTGGCAATATCAGGGAAAAGAAGATTCTGGAGATCATCCGGAAATCGATATCACCATGGAATCACCTGACGGCAATCTGGATGCAAAATTGAAAGTGTGGGATGCGATTCTTGATTCCTTTAAACCGATGAGCAAGTCAGGCAAATAACACACTGGAATTGATATGGTTGTTACAAAAACGCTCCGCTTCAGAGGTTTGACAAAGAAGGTTGTTGTCTTTTTGTCAATTCTATTTGTCAGTTCAACAACCTTTGGATGTGACAAGAAAACAACCGCAAGCAATGGAGTCAATATACCAATGGAAAGGTATTACCTAGGCCGTTTTTCAATAGCCGTGCCTGCTGAAATGCATGAAGCACACGGGTCACGATCTCACGAAATAAGGCGAGAGGAAATTACAGAAATCGTGTGGCCCGAAAGGATTAGCCATGAGAAAGCGAGGGAGTCAGAATGGAACAAGTTAATGGCAGAGATCAAAAAGCTCACACCGCCAAAAGGCAAGGACAAGGTGATCATAAGAATGCGTGATTTTCCCGATGTGGGAAAGTGGGCAAAGTCGTCATTCTATCATGCATCACGCAGTTCAAGAACTGCAACTTGGGCATTCCTTATGGATAAAGGGCCAGTAGGTGTGTGGATTAAGAACAACCCCCCAGTATTGGTGGAAGCTGAAAATAAGAGCAATAATACTATAAATAACACTATCAATATCGCTAAGTCCTACCGTGTTATGGATCCAAATACCCCAGAACCAAAAGGAGACTGGTTTTACCTAAAGTATGGCGCAATTAACCTGCCGTATTTGTGGCAAGAAGAAACAGATGTGCGTTTTGAAGGCCATTCGTTGAAACTTACATTAAGGATCAAAATGAACATGGATGGATCTTATGGAATAGAAAATCAAGGTTTGATCGAAAAATCAAACGCCTTGATAGATTCAGGTTATGCGGCAATGGCACAGGCTAAAATCAAAAGAATCCGCTCACAAAAACGCGAAGTTGCCGGTATGCTAGGCGAAGAAGTTGTTGACCGTTTAATAACTAAAGACAAAACAGAGTTGGATTTTGGTTGGGAATATATTGGAAAGGAAGACTCCGGTGAATACCCTACCATACGTATCACTATGGAATCTCCCGACGGAAGCCTGGATGAAAAGCTGAAAATCTGGGATGCGGTTCTTGATTCCATGAAGCCGATGTTTGAGAGGAAAAAATGATCGATATGGAGGTTAATAAAAAGCCCTGTTTTTATGGGTTTTGCAAAGCTGTTTCGATTTTATGATCCGTAGTTTGGGACTCTGACTTTGACTTAAACTATTGCTGTAATTTTAAAGGAGAACGATGACAAGGCATTATGCGATAAAAATTAAATATATATTTTCTTTGTTTTCCGCAGTTTCTCTTTTAAGTTCATGCAGTGGGATTAACGTTCGAATTTTTCCGGAATCTATAAAGGAAAATGCTGATGCTGTAGCAATACTTACTTATGAGGCAACCAATTGTATTCCTCTTATATCGTGCAGCTATCATTTCGCCATATTAGGTTCTGGCAACTGGAAGATGTATGAACGAAAAATTGAAGTCAACCCAGATCATGTCACAAAGCAATGCGTCGAATTTACCGGAATCAAATCAACGCTAAACATGCCTGGCAAATATGTATTGCGCAGTATTGAATTAAAGTACGGAGACTATTCCTGCTTTTTCACTGGAAAAGACGAAAGCAATTACAACGTTGATATTAAGGAGAACATTCGTTACGAGAATAAATTGTTGTCAACGTACAATCTCAATCTGTTTTCCTTTATTTCTTATAATAATATTAGTGACATGGATGATGGCTCGCTGAATAATGCAACGAGTAAAAAAGTGCCCTTAAGAATAGGATATGACCCAAGCATGTATCCTGATGGCGGCAGACGGTGCGTCATGGATATCCCTCTGCCATTCAGTCGTATAGATATTATTGACCTTTATTATACTGATAATGTTTTTTACAGACCAGATTCAGCATTGGCAAAGGAGCTTATGCAAGCCAATTATAACCGTGGCGTCTCCTATGCTAAATCGCGAAGCTACTCCTTGGCAATTAATAGCTTCACAGAAGCTATTAAGATAAAGCCTGATTTTATAGAGGCATATTACAGTCGTGGATATGTTTATGATGAATCAGGAAGCTATCAGCTGGCTATCGAGGATTACACGAAAGCTATTGAGCTGCAACCCGGCTATGCAGAAGCTTACTATAATCGCGGAAATACCTTTAACCATTTAAATGAACATCAAAAGGCCTTAGATGATTATACCATGGCTATAAAGCATAAACCTGATCATGCCGGTGCATATTTTAATCGAGGGAATGCCTATAGCTATTTAGGCATTTATCAAAAGGCGATTGATGATTATACCATGGCAATTAAATATAGACCTGATGATGCTGGAGCTTATTTCAATCGTGGACATGTTTATGACGTCACAGGTAACAGTGAGCTGGCCAAAAGAGATTATGCGAAGGCAATAGAACTTAATCCTGAGCTGAAACATAAGCAGATTCAGAAATTTTAAGAAAACAAACTTTCCGGTAACGTTCTGTACCTGGTCCAAAGACGAAAGACAGTAAACCCTGAGCTAAACAGGGGTTGTGTAATGTTGGAAAAGATCAAACTATAACGGAGAATCCGATGAATAGATCCTTGGGTGCGGGGCTGATAATTATCATAGTTCTTGTCATTTTTGATGCAGCACTTGCCTCGCCTCCCACTAGGCTGGAACCGCAACACGTGATCAGCGCGGCAAAGCTGACATTACTCATGACGCTGCCTAAAGACAGCATTTTGAAATCCGATCCGGTGTTCAGCCTCGATGGCTCTCAGGCAGTTGCCCGCTATTCCCACGGGGAAAAGAGCCTTGTCATGATAAACGGCAAGGAAATCTCCTCATATGAAGAAGTCCGTGATCTCTCGTTTGATCAGCAGAATGCACTCAGTTTCGCCGGACTCAGAGACGGTCTGTGGCATCCTGTTACAGGCGATTACGAAGGTAAAGGATATGAAAGTATCGTGTGCCTTGGCGTTTTTGCGGGGGGCAAAGACATCTGGTGGATGGCCGATACAGGAAAAAATGATACGTATACTCTCATTCGCAACCGGAACGAAGTTGGTAAACCGATTCGGCACTATAAGGCGATTTTCAGCCCTGATCGGAAACACCTGGCAGTAACCGGTTTCCGGGAGGATACGGCGGTGATTTTTGTGGACGGTGTTGAGCGAATTCTTGAAAACAATATCGATGATTTTGATTTTGACGCTCATCAACCGTACTTTGATAAAGAGGGAACGCTCCATTTTTTGAAAACTAACCGCGAAAGTGAGAGCAATTTCGTCGAATTCAACGACAAAAAGCACAGCGTCTATATGTTTGTAGGTTCGCCGGTTGTCAGTCCCGATGGCAAGCAGGTTGCCTACTCAGCCGGCAACGACCCGGAGCAAGGTTTTATGATGGTCCGAAACGGTAATGAAGGGAAGCGATACCGAAATATCAAGGGTCCCCTGTTCAGCCCGGATAGCACGAAATTGGCGTATATCGTTCAGAACAAACAATCAGGACACAACAAATCCAAGAACGACCGGGAAATGCGGGAAAGCTACGCCGTGGTTTTGAACGAAAAGAAAGAACGAGACTATGCGGATGTGCGCAAACTCACCTTCAGTCCGGACAGCTCACAGCTGGCTTACATTGCAGCCAACAACAAGGGGGGCCATTTCATCGTCATCAACGGAAAAGAAGGTAAATCTTACGAGGAGATCGCAGACCTTACCTTCAGTCCGGACAGCAGGCATTACGCCTTCCGCGCCCACGCGGATGCCCGATGGTTTGTCGTTGTAGATGGTCAGGAAGGCGAATCGTTCCACTGGGTTGGCGCCCCGGTCTTCAGCGCCGACAGCCGGCATCTGAAGTACGGTGCCCGAGGCGGTATAACACTGCTTAAAGATGCACAAGGCCGCATACTGGCATATCCGGTTCGTAAGGAAGGGGAAGAGTCATATTCCGAACTGCAGGTGGACGGCCGGGGGCTGACATATGCCGGACATAAAGGCGATGAGCGTTTGTGGACTACAACAGATGGCTGGCTATATACAAGCAGGAACGAAGATGAACTGTATTGGGTCGATGAGACCGTCGATCCATTACCTGTCGACGCCGTTAAAAAAAGCGACATAACCAAGTCAGATCCGCAGGTGACTTTTGTCCATATGGCTCCAGGGGCAAAGCCTTTACCATTCGGCATGTCTTATGCGGACCCGGATGTGACTACTGGAAAATACGATAGTTTTGAAATGCCGGGCTTATTCACATTTGTCAGGAAGGAGAGCGATGCAAAGAAGGGAAACTCCGCCCCGGCTGACGAAGATGATTATGCCATGGTGCCCCAGAAGTTCGACCTGAGAGAGATACCCTTTACACCGGATGAAATGGATTTTGAATAAATAGTAATTCGAATGGGGAGTCAATGGGATTCAAGAAAATCGATATTTCCAAGCAATCCCACTACAACAACCTGAAACGAGATATATGGAAAACCAAAAGACCAACATCGACCGAATAGCAATAACCGGCATAGGGCTGGTGACTTCCCTGGGGCTTAGCGCCCCAAGCTCACTTGCAGCCATCCGCAGTGGCATTGCCAATTTTATTGAGCATGAAACCGTGCTGGTGAACGGCAATGAATACGGTACCGAATTGTGCGGGGCAATTATCGCCCGCTTGCCGGAGCAGGTCGTATCGCGGCGCGTGCATGGTGCGGATCGTGCCGTTGCATTGCTGGCTCCGGCCATTCGGGAATGTACCGATGGCCTGCCCCACAGCATGCTGGAAAATGCCCACTGGCGCATGGACAGCAGCATCGAGTCCGGGAACGGTAATTTCACGGAAAATCTGAGAACTGAACTTCGCGCCCTGCCCTTTCCAGCTCAGCGAGCAAATGCCCCTGCCGCATCAGCTTTGGGCCGGTGCCTGTTCTTTGAAAACATCATCCAGGCTATCACTGACCTGCGCACTGGCGCCTGTCAAATGGCCCTTGTCGGCTGTGTCGATTCTCTGTGTGAAAGCTCGACTCTTGACAAGCTTGCTGAGGAAGACCGGCTCAAGAGCGGAACCAATCCGGAGGGAATTGTCGCCGGTGAAGCCGCCGGTGTGGTCCTGCTTGAGCTGGAATCCCATGCAAGAAAGCGCAATGCAGCGATACACGCCTACATCAATGCCTGGGGCCAGAGTGCAGAACCGAATCCCTGGACCGGCACGACCCCTTCAACTGCCAAAGGCTTGACCAGCGCCTTCCATGAAGCGTTTGCGCAACTGCCCGGTAAAGGCGAAGAGATCGACATGGTGATCGCCGACCTGAACGGCGAGCGGGCGCGGGCCCATGAATGGGCATTCACCTCGGGCAGGATTTTCCCGGTTGACGCTAAGGCACGCGAACTGATGCACCCGGCCGACTGCACCGGTGATTGCGGCGCAGCGCTGGGATCGGTTCTCCTTGCAACAGCGGCAAAGCTCATGTCTGGAATTTTGCCGCCGCTGAACATCGCGCTTGCAACATCCGATGATGACGGCGCCCGACGCATACTCTGCCTTGAAAAGGGGGATGACCGCGATCAGGATGCACTTATCCTCAACGAGCAGCAAAAACGACTGACCGTCCTGCCGGTCGTCATCGAGCAGCATAACGATGAAACACCCTTCCTCTGGCTGCGCCGCAATCGCTTGGTAACGGCACCGCATTGCGGGCTTCATGAACTGGCATGGCATGATCAACGTATCGAAGCAAATCTGGACGGGCTTCGACTTGCCGGTGACGCCGGTTGGGAGCTGAGCAAAGAGGCCTTGCGCCACGGAAATGCCGGTGATTATTTTTCAGCTGCATTCCTGGCGTTTAAAAGCGGCGACGAAGAGCGCATCAGCTGTCTGCTCGACAAGAGGGGCACTGTTCCTGAAATGTCCAAAGGCATCATCTCTGCACTGGGGTGGCTGCCCTACAGTCAGGCCGAGCCATTTATCACGAAGTTCCTCGCCGATTCATCCCCTGCCCTGCTCCGCATCGGTATTGCCGCCTCCGCAATTCACGGAATCGATCCGGGCAAGATTCTGAAGGATGCCATTCGAAATGAAGACCAGGCCCTGAAAGCGCGCAGCCTCAAAGCCGTGGGTGAACTGGGCAGGATCGATCTGCTGCCTGTTCTCGTTGATAACTACTCCCACGAAGATGAGGCATGCCGTTTCTTTGCCGCCTGGTCTGCCGCATTGCTCGGAGACAGGAATGCCCTTGCGCTGCTCAAATCCATTGCAGCTGGTTCCTCGCTCTATCGGGAAGAAACTGTCAAGACGGCTTTCAGGATGATGGAAGGTCATGATACCCGCACATGGCATGCGGTACTGGCCTCAAACCCTGTAAGCCTTCGCCTGGCCGTCATCGGCGCCGGGACAGCCGGTGATCCTGCGCTTGTCCCCTGGCTGATCGAGCAGATGAGAAATACGGAACTTGCCCGGGTGGCAGGTGAAGCATTCACCATGATAACGGGCGCGGATATTGTGCGTGATGGACTGAACGGCGACGTTCCGTATGAATTTGACGAAGATCCGGACGATGACCCGGAAGATGATAGCGTGGCAATGGACCCCGACGAAAATCTTCCCTGGCCCGACCCAGGGCTCGTCAGTAACTGGTGGCAACAACACGGGAACAGCTTTGACAACGGCAGGCGCTGTTTCCTCGGCAAAAGCATTACCGCGGATCATCTCCGGCAGGCGCTTTATTCCGGCAGCCAATACCAGCGTTCAAGTGCCGCAATGGAATCAGCGCTGCTGAATCCGGGACTGCCGCTCTTTAACACGAGAGCACCCGGATTCAGGCAGGTAAGGACCACATGAACTTCATAAACAAGACTCCACTGAATGCTGCGCCGTTTGTTCTTATGGACCGCGAAGGCGCCGAGTCCCTTCTAATTGTCATGAAGGGAACCTGGTCCATCGGGGAAGACGGCAATCTTACGGTTGCCGACGAGCAGATGCCGATACAACAGGCGCCGCTCTACAATGGCGAGCCGGGCAAATCGAGCCTGCGCTATGACAGTGACATCGTTCTGGAAAAGCCGGGCACCGACTGCGTATTGATCGGCCATGCCTGGGCAACGACCAGCAGAGCTGCGCATGTGGATGTCAGCTTTGCCGTGGGACCGGTCTGTCGTCAGGCTCGGGTGTTCGGGGAGCGGAGATGGCTCAAGAACAGACTCGGGATGTCCTCCATTTCGAGGATTGCGCCGATTGAAAAAGTCCCTCTGACCTGGGAGAACTCCTTCGGGGGCGAAGATACCAGCTGGAAGGATTCGGCATTTCATGAATTCTGCCAGAAAAACCCTGTCGGGCGGGGATTTGTAGCCGGCAAGTCAAATATAAATAGTGATGGTCTGCTGCTGCCGAATATCGAGAACCCCGCTGAACTTATCCGGAAACCGGGTCAGCGACCCGAGCCGGTCGGCTTCGGGATGATCGCACCTTACTGGCAGCCGCGTGCCGGTTATGCCGGAACCTATGACGAAAACTGGCGCAAGAATATCAGTCCGCTTTCGCCGGCAGACCTTGACCCGCGTTTTTTCTCAGCCTCGGCACCCGGACTCTGCACGCCGAAATATCTGACCGGCACGGAACAAGTGTTTGTGGAGGGTGCCTCCAGAAAAGGGGCCCTCCGGTTTGAACTTCCCGGTGCTACACCGCGGGCGTCGGTCCGTTGCTGGCAGCATGAAGAGGTTGTCTCCCTGCAGCTCGACACTGTCATTGTCGAGCCGGATGAAGCGCGACTGATTCTGGTTTGGCGAGGGGTTATAAACGTTCACGGCAAGGTACATGAAATCGGCCAGGTGCGCGTTGAACTGTAGTTTTGCAGCAACAACTCTTGAGACACGACGAACAGGATACCAATTATGAGTTTATTAATGACAGGATCGCGGGCATCATTTCTCTTCGAAATACCAGGATCTGCCACACAAATGTCGGTGGTCGGTTTTTCAGCCCATGAAAGGATCTCACTACCCTTTTCAATAAGCGTCGCTCTTGCCACGGCAACAGAAATCACATCTTTCGACGACATTATCGGAAAGCATTCCCTGTTGACCGTTATCAATAACGATCCTGCCGCCGGTGGCGGCGACCGATATTTCCACGGTGTCGTCAGGAAGTTTGAGCATACCGGTATGAGTGGCCACAAGTATCTCTACCAGGCCGAGCTGATACCCGCCCTCTCCCAGCTTTCCCTGCGCAGGAACTGCCGCATCTACCAGGAAACAACCACCCAGGAGATCATCAAGACGCTCCTGGAAGAGGCCGGCATCATCTCCAGCCGTTACCGCTTTTCCCTGGAAAACATCGACCGCAAACGCGGATTCTGTGTCCAGTACCAGGAAAGTGATTTCGACTTTGTCAGCCGCCTGATGGAGGAGGAAGGGATCTATTACTTCTTCGAGCATTACAAGGATAAGCACGTCCTGGTCATGAGCGACAACCTGTCGTTCCATGTCCCCATCAACGGCAAACCGTCGATCACCTGCAACTCCGGCGATGGCCTGGTGGCGGACAAGGAGAGTGTCAGCCGGTTTACCTTTTCCCAACACAAGACGCCGGACGCATTTGCCCACAGCAACTTCTTCTTCAAAAAACCGGGCCTCGATCTGACGATTAAGAAGACCGACTCACAACAGGCACAGCATGAAGTCTACGACTACGCGGCCCTGCACACCTCCCAGGCCCATGGCGACGCACTTGCCCAGGTCCGCATGGAACAACTTGTAGCGCTGCAAAAGCAGGGGCACGGACAGAGTTCATCCTGCCGCCTCACCCCCGGCTACAAGGTCACCCTGACCGACCATGATGCAAAAAGCCTGAATGCTGAATACCTGCTCATCGAGGTCGAACACGCCGGTTCGCAACCCCAGACCCTGGAGGAAAAAGCCGGCGGCAGCGCCTGCTACGGCAACCAGTTCACGGTCATCCCGGCAAAAACCCAGTTCCGGCCCGCCATCAAAATAGCCAGACCGGTGGTCAATGGCCTGCAAAGCGCGATCGTAGTCGGCCCCAAAGGTGAAGAAATCTTTACTGACCGGCATGGCCGGGTAAAGGTGCAGTTTCACTGGGACCGGGAAGGGAAACGGGACGAGAAGAGCTCCTGCTGGCTGCGGGTATGCCAATTATGGGGTGGCGGCGATTGGGGTTCCCAGTTCATCCCCCGCATCGGCGACGAAGTGCTGGTCGATTTCCTGGAGGGCAACCCGGACCGCCCCATCATCACCGGCAGCGTCTACAATGGCGACAACGTCCCTATCAACCCCCTGACACAAAGCATCACCCAGAGCGGCATTAGGACCAGGACCCACAAGGGCGATGGCTTCAACGAATTGCGCTTCGACGATGCCAAGGGCGCCGAGGAGATCTATCTCCAGGGCGAACATGACTGGAACATCCTGGTCAAAAACGACAAGGGACAGAAAGTCGTACATGACGAAGAACTGTACGTGGACTACAACCGTATGAAAACCATCGGCGCCAACCAGGTCGAAAATGTCGGCCACAACCACACCGAACATATCGGAGCATACAAGACCGAGACGGTCACCATCAACAAGGCCGAAACGATCGGCGTAGCCAAGGAACTGACCATCGGCGGCCTGTATCAGGTCACCGTCGGCGGCGCCATGAACAAAACGGTCGGCGCCGCCAAGACCGAAGAGGTCGGCCTGGCAAAGATAGTTATGGTCGGCGCGCACATGAAGGAAAAGGTTGTCGGCAACCGAACGATAGACACCGGTACGACCCACACTATAAAAGCCGGGCAGCTGTTTGCCACCGGCGCCGATGAAATCATCTTCAAGTGCGGCAGGGCGATGATTTCCATGAAGAGCAGCGGTGAAATGCAGATTATCGGCGGAGAGATTACCGCTAGGGCGATGGGGGCGTTTAGGGTCAAGGGGACGAAGGTGAGTAAACTCGGGCCGGAAGGAACCGCCATAGCTGATGGTCAACCAACAAAACAAAACTACAGCCTTAAATTCGATTTCAGCAAAATGCACGAGGCAGGTAACCATAATGACATAAATTACATCAGAATGCCGGTTGAAATCACAAAACCTGAGGGCACACGTATAGCGACCCTCTGGACAGATGAGCATGGTATCACCAGCCGCTTTTATACCAAAAACCAGGAAGAGATTGTTGCTTGGGCAGGAATGGGATTGTGGGAAGTTACCGAGGAATATGAATTAATTGAAGGCGAAGATGCGTCGGAGGTAGAAAATGCCTAATGCCAACAAGTTTTATACCATCAAAAAAGGAGATACATTAAGCGAAATTGCGCAACGCCACGGAACCTCTACCAAGCAACTATGTAAAATCAATGGTATCAAGAACCCTGACAAGATCGGGGAGGGTCAGGTAATCGCATTGAATGCAAAAGCAGTTTGCAAAGTGACTGTACAATTACTGGACCGTGACCGTAACCCGATACCAAATGCTAAGGTACGCATGGAATACAGCGGCAAGCGAAAAGAGATATCAAGCAAACAAAATGGTCGCGTACCAACCATACTTACCAGAACACCCGAAGACCTTGTCAGAATTTTCATCGCACGAGCAGATGGTACTTGGAAGCAAATAACTGAGGTTGCTTCTGGTTGGGGCAATAAATTGGTCACTTTAGTAAGTCCCAAGATTAAATTTGATGGAAAAACTATGCCACACCCCAAGGATACTTCCGGCAAGCCGGTACGCGATCCAAAAAAAACTGATAAAAAACCAGTAACACCACCAGTGAATCCAGAAACTACTAAGAGCAAAGGCAAGCCACATGGTGATTATGGTGACGGGAAAGGCCCTAAAACCGATCCAACAACCGATAAAAATGGATTGCCTGTTAAGGATGTGACTAATGATCAAGTAAAGTTAGACTTTTTGAAGGGTTATACGGGAGAGAAAATAACTGAAGAGGACTACAAGAAAGCGGCGAAAGAGCTGGGGTGTGAAGTTGAAGTGATAAGGGCTATCGGCGAACAGGAAACCAATAAACTCAAAAAGCTGGGATTAGGCAGCTTTGACAAAAAAAATAGGCCGACTATTTTATATGAGCGCCATTATTTCAGCCGACTGACAAAGCATAAATATGACCGTGTAAACCCTGATATTTCCTCTCCAACCCCATACACACAAGGAACAGCAAGGTTAGGGGGCAAACCTTTTGATGATGGGCAACATTTTGGTCTTTTTTCCTGGCAATACAAAAAGCTGGCAAAAGCCTTTGCACTGAATAAAGAGGCAGCTATTCGCTCTTGCTCATGGGGTGCGTTTCAAGTGATGGGGGACAATTTTAAAGCTTGCGGTTTCAGTTCTGCATTTGAATTTGCAAAAGCAATGAGCAAGTCAGAGATGGAACACCTGAAAGCTATGGTAGCTTATTGTAAAGCAAACAACTTGCAAACAGCATTAAAAAACAAAAACTGGCAGACCATTGCTAAAGTATATAACGGCCCTGGCTATAAGAAAAAGAAAAAGGAAGAGAGATATGATCTCAACCTAGAAAAGATTTACAATAGACTCAAAAATAAAGGAGTATCAAAATGAAAATAATAATTCTCGTGTTCATGTTATTTATTATTCAAAGCAATAATGCAGTAGCTAGTGACAGCTTCAAGCTTAAACAGATTAATAAAGCTGATTTTGAAAAGCTGGAGGCAGTGGTTCGGAAAGTAATTAAAAATGATAACAATAATGATCTTACTGATTTTTTTGAACGTGAACAATCTTTCGATGTTTTATTAAATAACGCGATAAAATTTAGACTTATCCCTGGTTCTTATGCATCAGCAAAATCATTAAACGGCATTTGTGCGCTTTTTGTTTTTTCGAAAAACAATCATCTGCTTGAAACCTTACCATTACATTGCATTCAAGGTGATAGAGATGAGGTTGTTGCGTCATGCATAGGGGTACAGGCCGTAGCTCTTGAACAGATAAACAACACAGATTATCTTATTTATCTACTATCAGAAGGTGTAGGCAGTTATTATGGAGATGCTGTTTTTATTGCTTCTATCAGATCAGACAAAATCAGTAAAGACGAAGCCTTAACAGCATGCGTATCAAACAACAAAGATATAGGTTCTATCGGAAAAATACGCAAAGCAATGAAGAAATGTTTATCAAAATCCGCGCTGCCTGGGAAAATATAGGATTATTAGTCATACTAAAGACTTGAGCATTAAAATAACTGACTATTTACACTGCACCCGGAACTCAATATCCTTGCCCTCTCCCAGCTTTCCCTGCGCCGGAACTGTCGCATCTTCCAGGAGACAACCACCCAGGCAATCGTCAAGACCCTACTGGAGGAGTCCGGCATCATCTCCACCTGCTATCGCTTCGCCCTGGAAAACACCGATCGCAAACGGAGATTCTGTGTCCAGTACCGGGAAAGCGATTTCAACTTTGTCAGTCGGTTGATGGAAGAGGAAGGCATCTACTACTTTTTCGAGCACGACAAGGACAAGCATGTCCTGGTCATGAGCGACAACATGGCGGTGCATATCCCGATTAAGGGCAAACCGTCGATCACCTGCAACTCCGGTGACGGCCTGATGGCGGACAAGGAGAGTGTCAGCAGGTTTACCTTTTCCCAACACAAGCACCTATTGCAAATATCAAACATTTCCTCATATATCAGCACAAGGAAGCTCACCATGTTCAAAACTATGAATAAATACAAACAATGCGTAGTAATATTCTTTCTGATGAGTATCAGCTCTTTGAGCTACTCAGCTACACTACCAATCAACATCACAAGGCAACTCCCCTCAGGACACACTGTGCTAACGTTCAAGTCAGGCGACCTAACCAATGACAAAAAAACAGACTACATTGTCGTCGTGCACAAGGAAGCAGAAAAACAGATAGCTCAGCGAAATGAGTATGCACCTCGAAGACCATTACTTGCCTTTATTCAGAATAACAATGGCACTTTCACACTTGTCGCCAGAAATGACCACGTAGTATTTGCGGTGAATGAGGGAGGGCAATGCGATCCTTTTCTCGATGGAGAGGATGGACTGGCACTGAAGGGGTCATTCTTTACAGTTCAAAACTCCGTGGCATGTGGCGATCATTGGACCGACTATATCACTTTTAAGTACTCACACGAACTTAACAGCTTTGTCTTTTACAAACGGATCTTTGAAAATTGGATCATGAATCCATCGGACGACCCGGATGCCGATATGTTTATCTCAGGAAATCGCTCGGTCACTTATGGAAAGAAGAAGCAAATTCTACTGCAGAACTATCAAGCGGACTAATTCTCCTTTCCTGCAACTCGAAGTGACCGGCAGCGGACTTTCCGGCTGGCACGCTACCTCTCTACGCTTGTTCCTCGCCGATGACTATCCGGCCGCCTGTGATCTGTATCAACTGTTACTGCGCTCTCTGAAGCGCATTAGCATCACGTCGCAGGAAAACGGCGCTGTAATCGAGATTCCCTCCGGCAACCTGAAACCGGTCGGTTTTGCCGATCAAGAGGCCTTGCTCAGACCTGAAATCGGCTTCATGCCGGGGCATTTGATGCTTCAGGAATATTTCCTCTTTCCTGATAAATTCCTCTTTCTAGACCTGACCGGATTGGACAAATGTCGCACCCTTGGCAACGGCTCCCGGTTTGAAATCAGGTTTGAACTGACCAGCTGCCCGCTGGTGGTGCCGCGGGTCAATGAAAAGAGTTTTGCCCTGTTTGCCACACCGGTGATCAACCTGTTCAAGCACAAGGCGCAACCAGTATCGTTTGTCTCAGAGCTTCAGCAACACCAGGTACGCCCGGGCGGGGAGCATTCCGCCCATTTCCAAATATATTCAGTTGATAGCGTTGAAGGTTTAGTCAAAACAAAATCAAAAAAAATCAGCTATGGCGTGCACAATCCAATGCGGCAGGGCAGCAAAGATAGCCACCTTTGTCACATAACTCAAAGCAAGTCACCCCTCAGGAATGGGTTGGACACCTTCCTGTCGATTCCATGTCACAAAGATCAAAAACAAACCGACAGAATAAAGCTCGATATCGATCTGACCTGCACCAATGGGATTCTCCCGGAGCAGCTCAACATCGGTGACGTTTGTTCTGCCGCCATGGCGGTCCCGGAGTCTGTCGAGCCCCGGAATATTACCGCGGTAACAGCCGCCATTTTTCCGGAAATCCAACAGAATCGGCAATGGCGGCTTCTGGCCGGGTTTTCACTGAACTCCGCTTCCCTAGTCACTGCTGAAAATTTTCGGGCAATTCTGAGCCTCTTCCTGCAATCAGGCAGTCGGCAGCTGGCCGGTGTCATGGCTTCGGGTAAGAGGATTGATGCTATTGCATCAATTGCGGCGAAACCGGCTGATCGTTTGATCGGTCGCACTATATATCGTGGCTATGATGTTCGCCTGAAGCTACGTGGCGACCAGTTTACCAGCCCGGGTGACTTGTATCTGTTCAGTGCGGTTCTGGAGCGGTTTCTGGGTGGCTATGTCACGCAAAATTGCTTTATTCGTCTGGTGGTTGAAGAGATCGGTAAAGGGTACCGGTTTGAGTGGCCGGCGCGGATGGGGGATCGGTGTGTGCTGTAAGAAATCCACAAAATGTGGGTAATTGATGTTCAATGGGCAGTAATCGCAAGCGTTTTATGCTCAAATTGGCATTTCAAAGCCGAAGCGTTGCAGGACCAGAAGTTTGACCCCATTCCGAGTCTAAAGCGCGAGGGAAGCGTTCGTGCATCGGTCGTTTCCATGCACGACACAATCACAAGGTTATGCGAATACAAAGGAGTTAAATAATGTCAGACAACTTTTTTCTCACCGACCCTCTTTATTGGCAAACAGTTAAAGAAGATGTAATGAGCGGTGCCGCAGGAGAAAGAGCTATTGCTGCCGCAAAAGCTGAGGTTGGTATAATTGCTGGCGCTGCTCAACTTGTATATTGGTATTCTACTAAGGGTCTGATTTCCCATGCTATTGGTGCTCACGGCACTGGAAACTATTTAGGTTCAATTGGTGATTTGTCAAATGTAATTTATGGTGGAAACAGGAACTGGAATGTTACTAAGACCGGTTATGAAAAAGCTTCAAAAGCTGTTTTAGGAGAAACAAAATATGGTGCGGCAGCTTTTCATACCGTTGATTTCTCTATAGGATTATATACTGCGTTTAAACCAGTTGGAGTAACTGACAATGTCCTTATTAACGGGATTCAACTCGAAAGGTACAGAAAGGTACCTGCAGAATTACTGCTACCAGGTCCAATTATTGCCAATGACTTATTTTCACTATTTCTCAACGGAAATTCAACATTGACAGAAGTTTATAAATGACGATCTTTGAATTTTTATTTCAAGGTATAGGAGAATGAATAGTTAAATCTTTTGCTGGCAATTTATGTAATAACTCAAAATGATGAAGAGGCAAGATAATGACTCAACGACGTTCAAAAATTCCTATGCTTGGGCTTGTTTTCTTTTCTATTATAATTATCGGCAGTGCAACAAGTGGTAAGCCTGGCATGCTGATAGCAATTCTAGTAACAGCATTAATATTGTTTATCATACATTTATTACGCAAGAAGCTGTTTAATAAGCGGGAGATTGCTCTCCCCACTGATGAAGAAATAGTATTTCGGACTGCGCAACAACAGTCACACATACAGTTGCTGTCCATATTCATTCCGCTGTCGCTTATTGGTGGTGCAATAAGTGGTGACATTACAGTATTGATATCAATTGGTGTAATAATATTGATTTATTTTGCCTATTTTTTGTTTAAGAAACGGGCTCCAGAACAACAGGAAATATATTGCCAAGAAAAGAAAATATTATTTAGATATACAGTTATTGGCCTTATTATTGCCGCATTGACACTTTGTTTTGACTTGGCTAAGTGACAATAACAAGGTACAACAGTGACTGAACAACGTTCAAACAGCCCTATAAAATAAAATGTGACTATTACTTACAATACAGTAAATATCGTTGAGCAAAAAAAGGAGTCAACCAATGTCGGCAAGCAACGCACAATTCATATTTGATTTCCTCGATGTAGACTATGACGTTTCCGTACTTAGTTTTAACGCAGTCGAAAATATCTCTCATCTGTCAGGCGCAACTTTGATGCTGGTTAGCGAACAGGTAATATCTTGTGAAATGGTTATCCGGCAAGAGGGTGTACTGACCATCATCAATCCTGAAGGGATAGGAAACCCTGATCGTTATTTCCACGGCATCCTCCGCAAGTTTAGGCATACCGGCATGAAGGGCCGTATGCACATTTACGAGGCACATCTGGTTCCATCACTGTGGCTTTTATCCCTAAAGCAAAACTGCCGTATCTTTCAGGACATGAAACTTCAGGATATCATCGGAAAGGTACTTCAAGAAAGCGGCATAACCACAGATCTCTTTGAGTTCAGACTTGCACACGAAGACATCTTTAATAAATTCAATATGCAGTATAACGAGACAGACCTTCATTTCATTTCCCGCCTGCTCGAAAAAGAAGGCATCTTCTATTTCTTTGAACATTACGAAGACAAGCATGTCCTGGTTTTCTGCGATACCGATGCCTTTTACCGGGACATTGCAGGCGACACAACAATCCCGCTCAATAACGGAAGCGGAATGGTAAGTGCCAACGCGATAAGCATATCATCCTTTGACTATTCAGAGCGAATGAGGCCAAGCGTACACACTCATACAAATTTCAATTTCAAGACACCGTCCGTTAATCTGATTACTGACATCAAGGCTGAATATAACAACCCGGACGAACAATTTGAGGTATTCACCTATCCAGGCAGTTACGGCAAAACGGAAAGAGGCGATCGGCTAACTAAAATACGCATGGAAACAATTGCAGCTCTCAAGGAAAAGGGTAGAGGCGTAAGCAACTGCACCCGTTTAACATCCGGAGCTACATTCCAGTTAACCGGTCACAATAACCAAAAATATAATCAGGAATACTTCCTGTTTGGCGTCACACATGGGGGCAAGCAACCAGGCGCGTTGAAAGAACAGGCCCCTGAGGATGTAACCCCAGGGTATAGCAACGCCTTCCTGGTCATTCCATCATCCGTAACCTACCGACCCGAACAACGCCACGGGAAACCCACCGTTCCCGGCTTCCTGTCAGCCATCGTCACCGGCCCCAAAGGCGAAGAGATCTGGCCCGATGAGTATGGCCGCGTCAATGTCCAGTTCCACTTCGACCGTGAAGGCAAGATGGATGAAAAAAGCTCCTGCTGGCTGCGTACCATTCAATTCTGGAACGGCGCGACCTGGGGCAGTCAGTTTATCCCCCGCGTCGGCGATGAAGTACTGGTTTCCTTTATCAATGGCGACATGGATTATCCGATCATCACCGGCAGCGTCGTCAACGAGGCCAAGCAGCCCAAT
>Ga0351902_1022_pt1 | contig 49326 bp, 50 predicted proteins | sample BONcelHT113001D5_FD_205828 | JGI IMG/M metagenome (GOLD analysis project Ga0351902, IMG submission 205828) | Enriched cells from coal bed in the Powder River Basin, Montana, United States - BONCAT cells T11 rep1 HSBNCT.T11.300.1.D5 ...
GAAAAATTGTTTTGGCAGGTCTCAGGATTTTCCTCGCAACCCTGCCCATGTCTCTGGTAGTGTACCTTGGCATGCAGTCTTTAGACTGGTCACAACCGGGAGAGAAACTCCTGAAGGTCGGGGTTCTTGCTGGGACGGTCGGAGCAGGAATTCTTGTCTTTTACCTGTTTGCCCATCTTTTCCGCTGTGAAGAAACTGCTCGGATTTCAGAGATTATTAGCCGCAAGTTTAAAAAATGACAAATGCTGTTCACCAATCAGCATCAGCTGAAAAGGGTAAATAAAGTGCTTAAAACCATCGTAGTCATGTTGCTAGCAACCACCGCCGGAACCGTCGGCGATATCCTTCTGACAAAGGGAATGAAGGAGATGGGAGATCTCTCCGCCATGAAAGTCAGGGAGATGATTTCTGCAATACTCCAAGGATTGATGAATTTCAAACTGGTATTCGGCACCGCATTGCTCGCGGTGTTCTTTCTTCTCTGGATTGCGGTGCTCTCCTGGGAGGACCTCTCGGTGGCATTGCCGATGCAGGCGCTCAATTATGTCCTGGTGGCGTTTCTCTCCAAGCATTATCTGGGAGAGACCATTACCACTACACGATGGGCCGGTACGATCCTTGTCTGTCTCGGAGTCTTGCTGATTACCGTTAGCGGCGCCTCCTGACAGGGAGCAACACTACTCAAGCCCTCCTTAACATGTCCGCAAACTTGCAATTGAAACAGTAGCGAAATCTATTTCGGGAACAAGAAGACAGACGTTGATTTATTCGCAAGAGAAGAAGACATGGACGAATTTGCACTATGCAAAAAATCTTGACAAGTCCGTCGCAAACACCATACACTACCGAGAAGTAAAGGGGAGTAGCAAACGGCCGGAGAAATGGCCGACCCCGAGCCCGTCAATACGGTCTTAAGACCCGGGCCGGGGACGATGATTATCGTACGCAAGACCTTTAACCAGGTAACAATGCCGGGGATAAAGGTCTTTTTTATTATCCCCGGCGATAACCAACATCGTCGGAGGTAACTGCGATGAATCGACTCAAGACAACCCTGCGTTTCTCTCTTCTCACCGTCCTCATGGTCCTCATGGGAAGCGCAATCGGCGGCCAGACCGGCATGCTATTCGCCTTCCTGATGGCAGCCGCCATGAACTTTTTCTCCTACTGGTTTTCCGATAAGATCGTCCTGAAAATGTACGCCGCCCGAGAGATCGGCGAACATGACCACCCGGCCTTCTACCGCCTGGTCCGTGACCTCGCCCAGAAGGCGGGACTACCCATGCCCCGTGTCTACATCATTCCCTCGGAAAGCCCCAATGCCTTCGCCACCGGACGCAACCCGGAACACGCGGCGGTCGCCGCGACCGAGGGTATCCTGCGCGTTCTCACCCCGGATGAACTGGAAGGCGTCATGGCCCACGAACTGGCCCATGTCCAAAACCGCGACATCCTGGTTGGAACCATCGCGGCCACCTTTGCCGGCGCCATCTCAATGATCGGCAGCATGCTCCAGTGGGGGGCAATCCTGGGCGCTGGACGTAACGACAATGAAAATGGCTCCGGCGGGCTGCTCGGCTCACTGACCATGTCCAGCATCGCCCCCATGGCCGCGATGCTGATCCAGATGGCGGTATCACGCTCCCGGGAATACCTGGCCGATGAGAGCGGCGCGCGGCTCGAAGACATGGCGAGGGGCCAATGGTAGCCTGGACACTGAAAAAAGCGAAGCGCATCATCGTGGCCGTAATCGGTGGGACCGTGCTCGTGCTCGGCGTCGCCATGATTCTACTCCCCGGCCCGGCTATTATTGTAATTCCCCTGGGGTTGGGGATACTGGCCACGGAATTCGTCTGGGCGCGGAATCTCCTGCATAAGGCGAAGGGGTACATCGCACGAAATCGTTTCTGGAAGACAAAATCCAAGGTCGGGATAAACGTGGGGCGAGCGTAATGATTCTTACCGCGGTGCCACACACCAGAGGTCCGTTAACGGTCCGAACATCGGTCGACTCATATACTGAACAGGAAAAAGGAGAACACTGTTTCTCATGTGGAGCGTATTTACGCTGATCATTACCGTCATGCGGGTGATTGACCTGGGGCTCAACCGTTCGTATTCATAATGATCTTTTCCATTTTTGGGGTTAAGGGAGAGCTGCAGGCCAAGGTGCTGAGCTACTGCAGCGTTTCCAGTGGCTGTTCTACATCTTTGGCACAATCCTCCTCTGCACCGCCTGGAAGATGGCCTTTGGTCCTAGACTGACCTCCAACGTCTTTGCCATCATGGGACTGCGGGCGCTTTACTTTCTGCTGGCCTGTGTGATAGGAATGTTCCGTTAGCTGAAATACAGCATCTCGTACATCCTTGAATTTGTTGGCACCAACTTGATCCTGATCATGCTTGGGGTCAATATATCGATTGCAATGGCACTGGGTAGTATTTTGCTGAGGCTGATGGTGGTGGTCGCCACATCACTACTTGCGGCCAAAACAGCCAGGCATTGTTGTCAGCCGGGAAGCCGGTTAACAGGCACCGCAGAAGCACTGCACATGCTGTTAGTCGAATGTATCAAATCGCCCACACCCTTAAAAGGAACCAACAGATGCCACGAACAGCAGAAACACCCAGAAACCATATAGTTTCGTTCAGGGTTACCAATGAGATGCGGGAACTCCTGCTTTGTGAGGCACGCAGATATGTCCGATCTCTGGCAGAAATCGTCAATCAGACATTCAGGCTCTGGTTTCAGCAGCATGCCCCTGCTGCTGCAAAGAAACTTTCACGGAAGTTTGCACGCAAGGAGCACCAAAACCAGCCCGTACAGTCTATATGCCACGAAAATTTTTGAAAAAATGGACTCCTGATCCTGCAAAGCTGAAAGCGCAAAGGCATCTGCATTTTTTGGGAGATGCCTTGCACGCTTCCTTTCTGTGGCAGTTTAATCGGGGAAATGTGGCAAAAGCGTGCGCAATCGGAATCTTCTGCATGTGGATTCCTGTCCCTTTCCAGACCGTGCTTGCTGCTGCTGGCGCAGTTTTCTTTCGGGCAAATCTGCCTGTTTCAGTTGCATTGGTTTTTATCACCAACCCGTTAACCATGGCTCCGATGTTTTATTTTTGTTACAAAATCGGGGCGCTGCTCTTAGGCACTTCCGCACAGAAATTCAACTTTGAACTCAGCATAGACTGGCTTGCTAACGGCATGCTGCTGATATGGAAACCGTTTCTTCTGGGAGTTTCACTGGTTGCAGTAGTTTCGTCGGTTGTCGCGTATTACGGCACACTGCTGCTGTGGCGTCTGCATATCATACAAAAGCTCAGAAGCAGCAGGGCAGCCAAATCAAGACGACGACAATAGCCGAATGCAAATCGGTATCACTTGATTTCTTACAGACAGTGGGAGTGTTTATGATTCACACAATGGTAGGCTGGTTAGTAGAAACGATCGGTACGCTGGGGTATCCTGGCATCTTTCTGCTCATGGCTGTGGAAAGCTCTGTCATCCCTTTTCCCAGTGAAGTTGTAATGCCGCCGGCAGGATATCTGGTCTTTCAGGGTAAAATGAATCCCTGGCTGGTGGTGTTAGCAGGGGGGCTTGGCAGTCTGGCAGGAGCGTACGCCAACTACTGCGGAGCACTTTACCTTGGTCGCCCGCTGTTGTTGCAGTATGGACGTTTTGTTGGCCTTGCCGAGCTGAAGCTGGAGAAGGCAGAGCATTTCTTCAGAAAGCATGGCGAGATATCAACCTTTATCGGGCGTTTGCTGCCAGTCATCCGTCAGCTTATTTCAGTTCCGGCCGGACTTGCCCGAATGAACCACGTACGTTTTGCATTCTACACAGCTCTGGGGGCTTCAATCTGGTGCGCAGTATTGGCCTGGATCGGGTATATTATTGGCGATAACCAGCAGTTGATCATGCAGATTTCGCGACAGGCAGCAGTATGGGCAATTGGCAGTTGCCTGCTGTTGCTGGGCGTCTACCTGTACTGGCAAAAGAAGAGAAACGCCAATTAGGATCCACCCTGTCAGACCAGTTTTGCACCACCCCTAGCTAGTGTGCGCACTGCATGCATTCTCATTAATGTGAACAAGGCGGCGCTGACGGTAGCTTTTGGCCGGTAAGGTCAGTTTGAAAACTCGTTTCCCCCTCTGTCAAGAGCTGATTTCTTCCACCTGCTGTTCTCGTCAGCTACTCGGGGAAGATAGAGTTCTAAGTCCATCCAGGCAATTCTTTCTCTTTTGCCGATATATCACCTACCGTCTGCTCATTCGTTCCGCTCTGCTTTTTTTGCCTCGTTCCATAAGTGATCCATCTGTTCAAGCGAGGCGTCCGGGAGAGTCTTCCCTTGCGCATGCAGGGAGTCTTCCACATGATTGAAGCGCGAAATGAAGCGGGAAATAGTTTTCCGAAGGGCATCCTCTGGATTGATCGAAAGAAATCTTCCCAGATTAACGATGGAAAACAATAAGTCACCCAGTTCTGCCTCCATGCGCTCCTGGTCTCCGGTAAAGAGAGTCTCTTCCAATTCTTTCAGTTCCTCCAGAACCTTGGCGAAGACCGGATCCACGTGGTCCCAGTCAAAGCCGACCCGTGATGCTTTCTCTGTTATTTTCTGGGCGCGCAACAATGCCGGTAGCTGGGGAGGGACACCGGATAGGGCTGAGCGTCTTTCTTCTCCTTTTTCAGCCTTCTTGATCCTTTCCCAGTTTGCAACCAGATCATCGATAGTATCTATTTTCAAATCGGTAAAGACATGGGGGTGCCGACGAATAAGCTTGTCGCAAAGAACGTGCAGAACATCATCCATCGTGAATTCGCCTTTTTCTTCAGCGATAACGGTATGAAAAACTGCCTGCAGCAGAAGATCCCCCAATTCTTCCTTGAGCATCTTCGTCGACTTTGAATCGATAGCCTCCAGAACCTCATAGGTTTCTTCCAGAAGATATCTTTTCAAACTTTCATGGGTCTGTTCCGCATCCCATGGACATCCTCCCGGCGCACGCAAACGGCGCATCAGATTCATTAATGTATCGAATCCTTGTATTTTTGTTTCCATATTCCCGGCCTTTCTAAATGGTGAAAAACTGCCTTCCAAAACAATAATCAATCAACGAAGATAGCGGTATTTAACGCCTCATACAGCAAAATGTCAATGCATCGTACAAACACGGTTCCAGCAAAAAAGGCCCCGTTACGGGCCTTTTTGATGCTACAAAGTACACTGGGAGCCTGTCGGACTTAGGGTAAATCTGCTACAAATCCGTCTGGACGGTCCATATTCCGCCGCTTTTTTGGGCAATAGAACAACTATTGCCCTGCAAAATCGACAAAATCTGTCCTCGCCCAGCCGAATTTTCGCTTTGGTTTCCCAAGTCCGACAGGCTCCTAGGAACCGTTTATTTCACTTGATCTTCAGGGTATGCACCGATATTGTGAATTGAGAGGTCGGCACCGATAAATTCTGCTTCCTGATCGAGTCGGATACCAACGGTTTTCGCAAGCAGGGTATAGACAATATAGCTGCATACCAGTGCAAAGACAACAGCAGCAATACTGCCAAGCAGTTGCGAGACAAAACTAACCCCTCCCATACCGCCCAATTCCTTGTATCCGAAAATTCCCGCTGCGATGCCACCCCAGGTTCCGCAAATTCCGTGTAACGGCCACACACCGAGAACATCGTCGATCTTTAATTTTTCCTGTTCCATTTTAAAACCGTACACGAAGATTACTGACGCTATACCACCGGTGAGGAATGCCGCGAGAGGGTGCATGATGTCACTGCCGGCACAAATTGCGATGAGTCCTGCAAGGGCGCCATTGTGAATAAAACCCGGGTCATTCTTGCCCGCAACCAGTGCAAACAGGACTCCGCCAACCATTGCCATAAGGGAATTCACGGCAACAAGTCCGGAAATGCCCTGCAGATTTCCGGCACTCATGACATTGAAGCCGAACCAGCCGACTGCAAGAATCCAGGAACCGAGAGCCAGAAAAGGAATATTACTGACGGGGATCGGATTTGATCCCCCTTTGGGATATCGACCAGCGCGGGCACCGAGAATCACGACCGCGGGGAGGGCTATCCATCCTCCGAGAGAGTGAACGACAACGGATCCTGCATAGTCATGAAATTCCGCGCCACCGATGCTGGCGATAAAATCCTGGAGCAAGGATTTGTTTTGACCCCAGACCAGCGATTCGAAAAATGGATAGGCAATGGCGACAAAAACAGCACCGGCAAATAGCTGGGGCCAGAATTTTGCCCGTTCAGCGATTCCACCGGAAATAATTGCCGGAATGCAGGCTGCAAAACAAAGCAGAAAGAAGAAGTGCACCAAGTCGTAGCCCTGAGCATTTGCCATAAGGTCAGCTGCCGGGTGCAGAAATGAAATACCGTACGCCAGAGGGAAGCCTACGAGGAAATAGAGAATGGTGGAAACGGACCAGTCTGATAGAATCTTTACAAAGGCATTAACCTGACTTTTTTTCCGGACGGTACCGACTTCCAGAAAAGCGAAACCCGCATGCATGGCAAAAACCATGACTGCGCCCAGCATGAGAAACAAAACATCGGCACTGTTCTTGAGACCTGTCGTCATTGACAGAACATCCATAGTATACCTCCATTGGTATTAGTCCTGCTTCTTCCCGTCATTGGGAAGGAATCGTATTCTCTTAGCAAGCTGTTTGCCAAGCCGTCAACCTCTTGATATTATTTGTTCAAAGTGAAATTTGGCTGTTTTATTATCAGTGCAATGCCTAAACCATAAGCGCTTCTGCCTAATATTTAGGCCAACTCGCCTGCCGTAGAATGCTGTTGACGCCATGTGCCGGTCGTAGTACATATTGATAACCACCTCGGAGGCTGAATTCAGCGTGATGCGACGAACAGCTCTCATATATTCTCCAGATTTCAGCAGATTCAGTTACGGCAAGGAACATCCTTTCAAGGTTCAGCGGTTCCGTCTTGCCCATGAACTCATGGAAGCATTCGCATTGACATCCTTGCCGGGTGCCCAATTCTTCGACTGTATTCCGGCCAAAGAGAGTGACATCCTTACCTTCCACTCTCACTGCTACCTGTCGAAACTCAAAGAATTCAGCCTGTCTGATGAACCGCGAGCCGATTTTCGCTACGGGCTCGGCGATATTGAAAATCCGGTATTTCGGGGGCTATATGACTGGGCCCGCCTCGGGGCCGGCGGGACAATCGAGGCTGCCCGACTGGTGACGGAGGAAGGGTACGGTGTTGCCTTCAACCTTGCAGGTGGCTGGCATCATGCACATAGGAAAAAAGCTTCGGGCTTCTCCTACCTGAACGACAGCGTGCTGGCAATCAATACGTTGTTGCAGAAAGGGAAGAGGGTTGTTTATCTGGATATCGACGCACACCACGGCGATGGCGTCCAGGAGGCATTTTACGACACTGATCAGGTCCTGACGATTTCAATCCATGAAAGCGGCGAGAGCTTTTTTCCGGGAACCGGATCTGAAAAAGAAATTGGATCAGGCAGAGGAAAGGGTTATTCGGTAAATGTTCCCTTGAAGGAACATACCGACGACGCCCTGTTCATGAAGGCTTTTGACGAGGTCGCCTTTCCCCTTATTGCGGCATACAATCCGGACGTCATGGTAACACAGCTTGGCGCCGATACTTTCCGTACCGACCCCCTGACCCGACTGGAGATAACGACTCACAGCTACTGCTACATCATCAAGAAACTCAAGGCACTGAAAATCCCCTGGGTGGCTGTCGGCGGGGGAGGGTATGAAAATATGAACGTAGCAAGGGCATGGACCCTTGCCTGGGCAATCATGAACGGCGTCGAGCTTCCTCCGCGACTTCCGGCTCGTTTTGTAAAGCTTATTGATTCCCTGGGATACGCAAACCGAATGCTCCTTGATGCCATGCATTGGGCAGAGGATGACGACCGAAATCGGGCACTCGACGCAGTCGAGAAGAGTATCGCGGCAATCAGAAAAAAAATTTTCCCCGTTATCATCGGCACCAATGGCTAGGTTACCCGGGAACAGGCAATTGACGGATTCAGAGGGGACGCCTCTCTTTACCCTGCGGGACATCAATTCGCTCCAGAAGGGAGAAAAGGAGCGACTCTACGGGAAGATTATCCCCGGTCGACTGTTTACCATGTTCAATATATCTCCGGAAACTTTCCGAGGGAGTGACGGTGAGCGAAAGGTCCATTTCATAGCACCTACCGGTCTTGGTCTTTGTCGTATCGAGGTGCGACTTGAACCGCATGAACGAGATACAGTTTTCTTTCTTGAGATAGCCGATACTCAGTATCATCAGATGGAACTTGCATTCTGCATCATTAATGACCCGGCCTCACCCCGTTTTAATGTCGATGTGGATGAAAGTGGCCGGGACAACTGTTTTACTTCACTTGGGCGAAACATCCCGGAAGAAATCAGGTCCATGGAGGCAGGTCTTTATCCGAACCAGACTCATCACGGTCTGCGGATGTTTTCCGATTTCCTGCCTCTTTTTGAAAGATTTGTCGATTCCCTCGGCATGGAGATTATCGTTGCAGAACCTCTCACCTACGATAACGCCATCCGCTATGAGAAATACGGTTTCGATTATTGTACCGGTAAACGACTGATGCTCGAAATTAATGAAGGTTTCCGAAAAGGAAATATCTACCAGCGCAGGCTCGATGGATCGTCCCCCTTTCGATGTCCCGGTTTCGAAGCGACCGTCCGCGGGAGGAGTTGGGCAATTCATGATGGTATTCTCGAAAAACCATGGGATGACATCAGGATTTACCTGCAGATAGGGCATAAGGCGGGAATCGACACCTTCCCCGAGAAAAGAGAAGCGTAGCGTTACAGGGATTATTGTCCCGAAATAGTCAGGATTTCAAACGAGTTGTGGCAAGGGAGGTAGTGAGATGTTTGGTTTCAGCGTCGCCGACTGGATCTTTATCGGCCTTGTTATGGGGATAACCCTGCTGTGCATTGCCCTCAGTGGCATGAATAAACGAAAAAATTAGCGATAGTTGTGCTGTCCGGATTGCATTGGATCATGATCCGATTGGAGAGGGATGGCAATTATTTGCACCTGTGGAGAAAGAAACCGTGATGTTATTGAAATCGATCAAAGAGAGTGCCAGGAAGAGCGAAGGGGTCTTTCAAAAGATTGCCCATGGGCTTGTCGGAAATGTTTTTAATGACGAGGGATGTGGCTGTTCCATCGACCTTCGCGACACCCGGGCGGTGGGGATTCGTATCGCCAGGCTGAACAAATCTTTCGGTGACAATCATGTTCTGAAGGATGTTGATCTGGAAATCCGTGCGGGCGAAACATTTTCCATTATCGGCCCTTCCGGCACCGGGAAAAGTGTGCTCCTCAAACTGATCGTTAAACTTGACGTCCCGGACAGTGGTGAAATTTTCATCGACGACATCCCGGTATTCGGCGAGACGGTCAAAACCGAAGAACGTGATTACCGATACAGCATGGTCTTCCAGTCATCTGCCCTGTTTAATTCCCTGACGGTAGGCGAAAACGTGGGTCTCTGGCTCAGGGAGAAGCGGGTTTGCAAGGAAACACGTATACGCGAGATTATTCGTGAAAAATTGGCCATGGTTGGACTCCAGGACACGGAAAAGCTCAAGACGTCCGAACTGTCCGGGGGAATGAAGAAAAGAGTGGCCATCGCCCGCTCCCTGGCCATGAACCCGGACCTGATCCTGTATGATGAGCCGACCGCGGAACTGGACCCGATAAATTCCGATGATCTGGCAAACACTATTATCAAAGTAAAGGAAACTACGCATAACACGACAGTCATCGTCACCCATGACCTGAATTTTGCACTGTATGTCTCTGACCGGATCGGCATGCTCCATGAGGGACGTATCATTGAAACAGGGACACCGGCTGAAATCAAGGCCAGCACCAACCCCGTGGTGAGAAGCTTCGTCTACACGACAACCAAAGGGATCAAGGGGTAAGATGGTATGTCGTGCCCAGGGGTTACAATTCATAACCGGCGAGTAATGGTCCGGCAAAAAAAGATAGACATGGTTGCTTTTTTGCTCCATCATTGTTGCCTGCGTGTGACTACGGATGGTTCGCTCGACAGTATGAGGAGACTATGGGCAAGATACTCATAATTGACGATGATGAATCCTTTCTACTCCTCCTGAGTTCCTATATTGAGCATTACTATCCGCGTCTGGATGTACAGACTTGCAAAAATCCTCTGCAGGGACTGAAGTCTATGCGGGAAGATCTCGACTTGATGATCATTGACTTGGAAATGCCGCATCTGGACGGATCCAAACTTTTGAAGTATGCAGCGGAAAAAGGCATAAACAAAAACCGGATCATCCTGCTTTCCAATCATGACGCCGATTATCTTCACAATCATTTCCCGATGGGAACCTGTCTGGCTGTGCTGAACAAGTTTGAAGCAGGGCAGAAAGCCGTTCTTGATATGATCTTCAGATCCCTTGAGAAAAAAGCGACGGGTTGACCGATACCCTTGACGCACTTTCCTCTCTCCCCGGATACCTCATGGAAGTAATTACTACGCATGTAAACGCCGATTTTGATTGCCTCGGGGCGATGGTCGCCGCAAAAAAACTGTATCCCGATGCCCTCATGGCGTTCTCCGGTTCTCAGGAAAAGAGCATGCGCGACTTTTTCCTGAAATCCACCGGCTACGCCCTTGATTTCAAAAAAGCCAAAGACATTGATCTTTCGAATATTTCCCTTCTAATTCTCGTTGACTGTCAGCACTCCTCCCGTATCGGCAGGTTTTCCGAGATTGTTACCCGACCGGGAGTCAAGTTCCACATCTACGATCATCACACGGAAACCCATGGCGACATCCGACCCTCGGCAGGCGAGATACGCGAATGCGGTTCCTCTACTACCATCCTGAGCAAAATTCTCATGGAAAAACGCATTTCCGTGACTCCGACCGAGGCGACCCTCATGATGCTCGGCATTTATGAGGACACGGGTAACCTGACCTTTCCGTCCACAACGGTAGATGATTATCGAGCAGCGGCATGGCTTCTCGAGCAGGGAGCCAGTCTCAATACGGTTAGTGACTTTATTACCCAGGAACTGACCGCAGAGCAGATATCCCTTTTGAACGACCTCCTCAAATCACTCAAAACTACTACCATTAATGGTGTGGACATATCATTCGCCCAGGCATCCGTTGACTATTACATCGGTGATATTGCGGTCCTTTCCCACATGATTCGCGATATGGAAAACCTTGACGCCCTGTTTTTGGTAGTCGATATGGGAAAAAGGGTGTACCTCGTTGCCCGGAGCCGACTCCCCGAGGTTGATGTGGGAGCCGTTCTCCGTGAGTTCGGGGGCGGCGGCCACCCCCATGCGGCATCGGCGACGGTGAAAGACCTGACGGTTATCCAGGTCATATCACAACTGGAGGAGCGGCTCCGTATTCAAGTAAACCCCAAGCGTACTGCTGCCGATATCATGTCCTCACCGGTCAAAATCGTATCGGCAACAGCGACCATTGCCGAAGCCCGCGAACTCCTCACTCGTTACAACGTGAATGCTATGCCGGTTCTGTCCGAGGGAGAAATGCTTGGCATCATCTCACGACGTATCGTGGAAAAATCCCTCTACCATAACCTGGGCAACCTGCCTGTAACAGCATACATGCATACGGAATTTCTGCGGGCCGATCCTCGAACTCCCCTGACGGACATACAGGATTATATTGTCGGCCTTGAACGTCGCCTGGTTCCGGTCTTCAAGGACACTACGCTCGTCGGAGTAATAACACGGACCGATCTCCTCCGAGTCATGTACGCGGGAGTGCATAACCGGTCGCACGGTGTCTACGATATCGCACGCGAAGACATTCCGGTCCGGAAGCGACAGATGGAAACCGTCCTGCAGAAGCGACTTTCGGAACGTGTGTTTGCCAAATTGAGAGAACTGGGTGAAACGGGTGACCTGCTGGACCTGCCGGTATACGTTGTCGGCGGTTTTGTGCGTGACCTTATCCTGGGAGTAGAAAATCTTGATATTGATGTTACGGTCGAGGGGGACGGAATCCTGTTTGCCGAGACCCTTGCCAAGGCTCATGGTTGCCGGGTAAAGAGCCACCATAAATTCGGAACGGCGGTCATTGTCTTCCCGGACGGCTTCAAAATCGATGTTGCGAGTACCCGCCTCGAATTCTATTCTTCCCCTGGCGCCTTACCGACCGTCGAGAGGTCTTCCCTGAAAATGGATCTGTATCGCCGGGATTTTACCATTAACACCCTGGCCCTCCGGTTGAACATGCAGGATTTCGGAGTACTTGTCGACTATTTCTCCGCACAGCGCGATCTCCAGGCAAAGGTCATTCGTGTCCTGCACAATCTTTCCTTTGTCGAGGATCCGACACGGGTGTTTCGCGCACTTCGTTTTGAGCAGCGACTTGGTTTCCGCATCGCCAAACATACGGAAAATCTCATCATCAATGCCGTCAAAATGAATTTTCTCAATAAACTCGGCGGAAAGAGGCTTCTCACGGAGTTGGTAATAATCTTAAAGGAAAAGGAACCGCTGCGAGCTATCGAACGCATGGCCTCACTTGGCTTGCTTCAGTTCATTTATCCTGATCTGAAAATGACCCCCGAGATCAGAAAGATGTTGGAAGAGACGGCAAAGATCGTAGCATGGTTCGATTTTCTCTATCTTGAGCGACCCTACGAAAAATGGGTCGTATATTTCCTGGCCCTGTGCGATCCGCTGTCAAATGAACAATTCATGGAAACCTGCACCCGCCTATCCCTGTCCGAGCAGTACCGCAATAAACTGTTCAAAATGAGGGACAAGGTCGATTTAATCCTTGAAAACATGCAGCGTCGCATTATCAGAGGACCGAAAATGAAGCGCAGTGAAATATTCTTTTTGCTCGACGAATTCCCGGTGGAGATACTGCTCTATATAATGGTCAAAACCAAGGTTGAGGGGGTCAAGAAATACGTTTCGCTCTACTTCACACAACTCCATGGAGTACGCCCGACCATCACAGGAGAAGATCTTAAGGAAATGGGTGTCCCGGCAGGGCCTGCTTTCAAGAAAATTATCGACAAGGTTTTCAGGGCTCGTCTGGACGATGAAACCCTGACCAGGGACGACGAACTCCGGATCGCACGCAAGGAGGCGGGTCGACACAAATAATTCGACAGCGCTTTTTACCACCTCACATCTCGCTGTATTCTCATCACCTGAAACCCACAGCATGTTTCGCCTGAATTCTCCGTTCCCGCTGTCTACCCTGGATTTGCATCCGATGACGTAACGCTTCTCCAAAAAAGGCTGAGCATCCGATTTGAGATCGTGAAGTTGCCGGCAACAAAGCAATCGCTCCCCCTGCAGCCTTTATCTGGCGATTAGCCCCCGACCCCGCCTGGGGCGGTGTTTTGTCGAAGAGTAACGTGCGCTCGTCATTCCCGCGAAAGCGGGAATCCAGGAATGCAGATAGTTTTAAAGCACTGGATACCCGCTTTGCTCCTTCGCTAGGGCTACTGCGCACACGCCGCGAGTATGACAACCTATATAAAAGCATGATATACAAAATGTGATATTTCAGATACTTAGAATGAAGTTACTCAGAAGCTGGAACGGTGTGATGAATCATCACTCCTGCGGATAAAGGATGATGGGTGCCTCGACGACTGCCCCCTTTTATTGTTTCCGAAGTGAAGTATTATGTAAGCAAATGTTCCCGAGAATTCTCCCACACGGAGGTTTTTAGTTTGAAATACAGAGCGAAGAATCGCGTTCCTTTGGTGCTTGTTGCCGACGATGACCGTTTCATCCGTGCCCTTGTAAGAGATTCTCTTGAAGCAGAAGGCTTCAGGGTCGAAGAAGTGGTCGACGGAAATGAGGTACTTTCCGCGTTCAGCGAATTGTATCCTGATCTGATCATGCTTGATGTGATACTGCCTGGTCAGGAAGGATTTAGCCTCTGCAGGGAAATTCGCTCCATGGCCACTGGTCATGAAGTACCTATTGTCATGATGACCGGTCTGGATGATCTCGAATCCGTAAAGAAAGCCTACGCAGCTGGAGCTACCGATTTCATTACGAAGCCGCTAAATTTTGCCCTGCTTGGCTACCGAATTCAGTATATCCTGCGATCAAGTAAGACACTGGAAAACCTCAAGCAGAGTGAAGCGCGCCTCATGGATGCCCAGAGGATAGCAAATTTGGGCAGCTGGGAAATCGATCTGGCCTCAGGTGAGGTGTACTGGTCCCAGGAGGTCTATACCATTTTCGGCATAAAGCCGGGCAATGGCAGAATCTCACACGACATTTTCATGAATGCCGTGCATCCCCATGACAAGGAGGCTGTCGTCGCATGCATACAAAAAGCTTTAACGGAAGAGAGCACCTTCAACTTCGAATGTCGAATTATAACCCAGGATGGCCGTGAGCGAACAATACTAACCAAAGCACGCATTAACAGGGACGAAACGGCTAAAGCTACCTGGGCAGTTGGTTTTGTTCAGGATATTACCGAACGCAAGGAAGTCGAAGAGAAAATTCGGCAACTTGCGTATTACGATGCTCTCACGGGACTGCCGAATCGCACTCTGTTCCAGGATAATTTTGCCCATGCAACTTCTCTGGCAACAAGGACAAAAACTCAGATAGGGATACTTTTTATCGACCTGGACCGGTTTAAGCTCATTAACGACACTCTCGGTCATACGGTCGGGGACAAGGTTCTGAAGATAGTGGCGGAACGACTGAATGCCGGCATCAGGAAGTATGACTATATCACCAGGGAGTTCGTGGAAAATGTCGATGCCGAAATTGCCCGGTTTGCCGGAGATGAATTCATTATCCTGCTGAAAAATGTTCGCGACCATTTTGGTGCGGCAAAAGTGGCGCAACGTATTCAGGATTCTCTGACCGAGCCCTACACAATTGACGGTACCGAGATCATCGTTACTCCGAGTATCGGCATCAGCTTGTATCCTGTTGATGGTGAGAGATTGGAGGATCTGATCAAATTCGCCGACATCGCCATGTATCATGCAAAAGAACTGGGGAGGAACAACTTTCAGTTTTATTCACGATCACTGGACACGACTGCCAAAGATCACCTGGTTTTGGAGGGGCAACTCAGGAATGCAATCAAAAGGAATGAGCTGTTTGTCTGCTATCAACCGATTATCCGGGTTCCTTCAGGCGATATTGCAGGTGTTGAAGCCATGGTCAGATGGCGTCATCCTGAGAGAGGGGTTTTGTCTGCATCTGATTTCGTACCGATGGCAGAGGAAACCGGCTTAATTACGGAGATTGACGAGTGGGTGCTTCTTACCGTCTGCAGGCAGATCAAGATCTGGCAGGATCGTTTCAATCACAGCTGGATGGTGTCGGTCAATATTTCAGGCCGTAATTTCAAAAAGAGAACACTTTTGGAAACGGTTTGCAGAACAACAACAAAAACAGGAATAGATCTGCGGTGGCTGAAGCTCGAGATCACGGAAGGTGTGTTGATAAACAACGATTCGTACGTTCTGTCTGCCCTGAACAGTTTGAAAGAAATGGGGATACGGCTGGCACTGGACGACTTCGGCACTGGATATTCCTCTCTTGGATATCTGAGAAAGTTTCCGTTGGATATCCTGAAGATTGATAAAAGCTTTGTCAAGGACATCCTGGTAGATCCTGACTGTGCCTCAATCACCACGGCAATTCTTGCCCTGTCGCGGAGCCTGAAACTCGATACCATAGCCGAAGGGGTGGAGACGAAAGAACAGATGGAGCTTTTGATGCAGCATGGTTGTGAAAAACAGCAGGGAAATTATTTCAGTCCCCCCCTTTCTTTGGCTGACCTTGAGATATTCCTTCAGCACGGCATAACCGGGATGAGCGGCCCGGAAGCTAGTAAAGGCCATGACTCCTCCGGACCAGTGACACCCGCTGGAGATCGGTAACCACGCAATACTCTTATTCTCCGGTTACCGTCCGGATGGATTCTTCTATCCCGTCCATGAGAATTTCGAATTCCGCCATGGAGATGGAAAGGGGAGGGAAGACCACAAGTACGTTTCCCAGGGGGCGAAGGAAAAGACCGCGCTTTCGTGCCTCGTTGCACACCCTGACACCGAGTCGCTGCTCCCACGGATAGGGAGTTTTCCTTTCCTTGTCCAGAACCAGTTCAATGCCGCCGATCATCCCCGCCTGTCGAATGTTTCCCACATGAGCCAGGTGCTTCAGCTCCCGAAAGCGTTCTTCCAGATAGGATATTTTCTGCGGAAGGCTTTCCAGCAGTGCATCTTGTTCAAAGAGATCAAGGCTTGCCAGGGCAGCGGCACACGCTATGGGGTTGCCGGTGAAGGTGTGCCCATGGAAAAAGGTCTTCAACTCGCTGTAGTCGCCGAGGAACGCATCATAAATCTCCTGGGTGGCGAGGGTGGCGGCAAGCGGGAGATAGCCCGCGGTAAGCCCCTTCGAGAGGGCCATCAGATCCGGAGTAACGCCTTCACGCTCACAGGCGAACATGGCGCCAGTTCTGCCAAATCCTACCGCGACCTCGTCTGCAATCATCAGGATGTTGTAACGGTCGCACAAATCCCGCACTTTTTTCACAAAACCGGGGGGCTGGACCACCATGCCGCCTGCGCATTGCACCAACGGTTCAATGACAAGCCCGGCGGTTTCTTCGCCATGCTCAGCCATCAGGCGTTCCAGTTCCTTGAGACAGAAGCGCTCACAAGTATCATCTCCGGTTCCGCCTGATTCGCAGCGGTAACAATAGGGGGAGGGGGCGAGGATCGTAGGAAAAAGGAGCGGCCGGAAAACACCGTGAAACAGATCAATGCCGCCAACGCTAACTGCTCCGATAGTGTCACCATGGTAGGCGTTGCGAAATGAAATAAATTTGGTCTTTACGGCGGAACGTCCGCCTCTGAGACGCTGGTATTGGAAAGCCATTTTGATGGCTATTTCCACTGCGGTGGACCCATTGTCGGAATAAAACACCTTCTTCAGGCCGGAAGGGGCCACCTCGATGAGTCGTTTGGCAAGGATCGCCGATTGGTCATTTGCCAGACCCAGAAGGGTCGAGTGCTCCAGCCGGTCAATCTGTTTCTTGAGGGCGTCGTTGATTTCAGCACGACAATGACCATGGACGTTCGTCCAGATCGAGGCAACACCGTCCAGGTAGCGATTACCATCGGTATCGATAAGATAGGAACCTTCCCCCCGTTCAATAACGATCGGGGCTTCAGCCTCCCAATCACGCATCTGGGTAAAGGGATGCCAGACATATGTCTGGTCGTATTCGCGCAGGGTGCGTGTATCAGGGGTTTTCATGCGATACCTCCAATGGGAGAAGTGTTGCAAGCGGTTGATTTTCAATCAGATTTGCTAATGTCTCGACAATAAGTTTTTCATTCCCGGTAGAACATCGTGGTAGAACTGCCGATACCGACACCGCTCCATACCGAGATATCACACGCGGCGCATATTCTTCGGCACTGTCCGGTTGATCAGACAGTCCGTTGATTACGACGCCCATAATCTCGATACGCCGTGATCGAGCGCATTCACAGGTCATGAGAGTATGATTGACGGTGCCCAGGTTCGGGCGTGCAACGATCAGCAGGGGAAGTGAAAGCTCTTCAACCAGATCGGCGACAAGCAGATCATTTGCCAGGGGCACCAGAAGTCCACCGGCACCCTCAACGATAACAAAATCATGGTTGACGGAGAGGCGCTCGAATGCTTCACGTATCGGTCCGATTTCAATAACGATTCCCTCGCGGGCAGCGGACTCTGACGGTGCGAGCGGTTCACGGAGGAGGTACGGAGCGATGTCCGCATCCGGAGCGGTACATGTTGCAGCCCAGCGGAGAAGTTCCGCATCTTCGGAGCAGAGTCTGCCGCCAATGACAACTGCGCCGCTGGTCACCGGTTTCAGGACCGCAACCCTGATTCCTGCCTTTCTCAGATAGAGTGCAATGGCAGCAGCCACAATCGTCTTGCCGACTCCGGTGTCGGTTCCGCTAATGAATATCCCTCTTGCTGGCATGGTCTTTCTATCCTGCTCCTTCATTTTCCGCAGCCATGGCTGACAATCGTGAGTCCCAAATCTTGCAGCATTTGGCGATCCTGCTGTTCGTCACGACCGGTTGTTGTCAGGTAGTTGCCAATCATGGTGCCGTTTGCCCCGGCAAAGAACATCCATGACTGAAGATCTCGCAGGTTTTTTTCGCGCCCACCACAAACGGTAATTCTTTTCGTTGGCAGAATAAGCCGGAACAGCGCAATGATATGCAGACATTCCATGGGAGTCAGAAAATTCGCATCCGCCAGACGGGTTCCGCGAATCGGATTCAGAAAATTGATCGGGATCGAGTCGACATCCAGCTCCCGCAGGGTTAGGGCGAGCTCTACCCGTTGCGCCATGGTTTCTCCCAGGCCGAAAATTCCCCCACAACAGACTTTCAATCCTGCCTGCCGTACCGTACGTATTGTCTGGATGTCCTCCTCATAGTCATGGGTGCTGCAGATGGAAGGGAAAAAAGAGCGCGCGGTCTCCAGGTTATGATGATAGGTCACCGCACCGGCTAATTTGAGTCGGACCGCGGTTTCCCGATCAATAATACCGAGGGAGCAGGACGGGTCTATACCGCTTTCACTTCTGATGCGGCGGAGAGCAGCGCAGATCCTCTCGAGCTCTTCACCGGGTCCAATGCTTGTGCCACTGGTTACGATGCCAAAGCAGCCGGAACCCTTTTGTTCCGCATCGCCTGCTGCCTTGGCGATGGTATCTTCATCCACCAAGGGAAAAATTGGGGCATCCGTTACGTGATGAGCCGATTGGGCACAGAAGGCACAATCTTCTCCGCATCGCCCCGATTTCGCATTGATGATGGAACACAGGTGAACCTGGTTTCCTACAAAATGCTTTTTTACCCTGTTTGCTGCCCCGAATAACTCAAAAAGTTCATGAACTTCTGTGCGGGCGAGTTCCAGGGCCACTTCCGGCGCAAGCTCTTCGCCCGCTAAAATCCGGTCAGTACTTCTTTCAATTTCGCTTTTCATGCATTCCTCCAAAAACTCAGGTACCATAGAAAATCCCTTATTGTCAACCTCAAACGGCAATATGGTTAACGGTGGTGGCAAAAGAAAGCAGAGACAACCATGCGGGTTATCTCTGCCGGTTCAAGCAGGAGAAGATACATTTTTCGGACTGATTAGGGACTCGGAACAAACAAATATACCGTTTTACATCTCATCTTCAGGCCATCTTTGCCGCCCCTTCAATCACAAAAACCTCGACGTAGCCCTGCTACGCCTGCGGTTTTGCTCAATCAGGAACGACAAATCCGGCCCAAATCTGAGCGCAAAACCTGGTATATCCGTTTATTCCAAGTCCCTTAAATGATTTTGTTGAGAGGATACTCGATAATTCCCTCGGCTCCGATTTTCAGAAGCCCGGGAATGATTTCGCGAACCTGTTTTTCATGGAGGATACTTTCGATCGAAACCCACTCCGTATTATAGAGATTGGATACGGTGGGAAAGTTCAGACTGGGAAGAACTTTGATAATTTCGTCCAGCTTCTCTTTCGGGGCATTCAATTTAAGGCCAACCATATTCTCGGCCTTTAGTGCCGATTGGAGGAGTGTTGCAATCTGTTGGATCTTTTCCCTTTTCCACGGGTTTTCCCAGGCCTGCTTGTTGGCGATAATAACCGGGTTGGAGGTCATGAGAGTTTCCACAATACGCAAACCATTTGCGCGAATGGTAGAACCTGTCTCGGTGACCTCGACTATGGCGTCACACAGACCTTCAACAACCTTTGCTTCAGTGGCGCCCCAGGAAAACTCGACACTCACGGGAACATTCCGTTCTGCGAAATACCGCGTGGTAAATCCTACCAGTTCCGTGGAAATTGTCTTTCCTTTCAGGTCTTCTGCGCATTTGACGGGAGAATCCTGGCTAACAACGAGAACCCACTGCGCGGGGCGGCGCGAAACCTTCGAATACATAAGATCGCTAACGGTAACCACATCGGAATCATTTTCCATAACCCAATCCCTGCCGGCGATTCCGACGTCGATGGTTCCCTTTTCGACATACATGCTCATTTCCTGGGTACGGATAAGATTACATTTCATTTCATCATCATCGATGGATGGAAAATAGCTCCGCGAAGAAAGCGTGATGTTCCAGCCGGCTTTGCGAAAAAGGTCGACTGTTGCGGTTTCGAGACTTCCTTTGGGGATGCCGAATTTGAGCAGATTATTCATTTCTTGTACACCTCATCGGGATTAAAAAGCGGATTGGAGTGTTCTACCCACTGATCATCTTCGCGCTTCACGTAGAAACAGCTGCGATTTCCGGTATGGCAAGCGGCTCCGCCGTGCTGTTTCACTTTGATCAGAACAGAGTCGGCATCACAGTCGGTATAGACTTCCATTACATCCTGGACATTCCCGGACTGCTCCCCCTTCATCCAGTACTTGTTTCTGCTGCGGCTGAAAAACCAGGTCTTGCCGGTTTCCAGGGTCAGATTCAGGGTTTTTTCATCCATATAGGCAAGCATGAGTACTTCACCGGTTTCGTGGTCCTGAATGATGGCGGGAATCAGGCCGCCCATTTTTTCAAAATCGAGCGTGATCATTGAATAACCTTTCATAAAAGTAGATTTTAAAAGAAAGAGCTTTTCTTCATACACCGTCAGATAGTTCTCTGTCAATCCCTTGCGCATCTCAGCTGTGCAGGAACTCCCTCCGCTGTGCTGAGGATGAACCAGGAAATACGACAACTAGTTTCCGAAATGCAGCTTTTCCCGCCCGGAAGCAATCTCAGCAGGGGGTCTGCTTATCGGATATACAACTAGTTTCCATCCGAAAACTCCAAAATAGTGCTATTCCCCGTTGGGCTGGGGCTTTCTCGGAGTCTCTCGTACAGTTTCATTGCACAACAGCGACAGCAAGGAAAGCGCCTGAAGCCGGCAGATTGCCCGATCAGTATCCCGGGTGACGACAGATTACGAGAGGCTTCGGGGAAGTTTCAGCCAAGCCCCTGCCGAGACTTTCCAGATGAAAACAAACTAAAATCCGGCAACCTCACTTCTTTCTTCAAGTAATACTGCCAGAAACCTTGTTTACCAGATACATGTATAATTCAATACACATTCACTGGGAAGGGAATCATGATTTCTCACATTACAACTTCATTCAAATTTGTTACGTTTTACCGCTTCAGAGGCGAGTTAAACTGAAAAAAACGCTTGCATTTATTGATAGTCACGTGGTAGAAAAGAGCAACAATTAAATGTTCACTTAAAAGTGAGCTACTCCAGCTCGCTTTTTTTTGTTTCAGCAGGATGAAAAATGGTTCAAGTAAATGTAGTTGATACAATTCAAGGTATGGCACTGCCACTGATCACTTCACTCGGGCTGGAACTGGTTGAGATCGAATACAAGTGTGAAGGGCGGCAGATGATGCTGCGGATCTTTATCGATAAGGAAGGTGGCGTAACCCTTGATGACTGTGCCGCAGTCAGCAAGGAATTGTCAGCGTTACTGGATGTGGAAGATGTCATTCCAGGCAAATTTTCCCTGGAAGTTTCCTCTCCGGGTCTGAATCGGCCACTCAAGTCACGTGCCGACTATGATCGGTATGTCGGAAAGCTCGTCAAAGTCAAGACGTTTGCCGCAACTGCCGATGATGCAGGAAACCTCCGCAAGACATTTCTCGGTAAGCTTCTCGGGGTGGATGGTGACTTGATTCTTTTGAAACTTCAGGAAGGACAGACGGCCTCTATTCCTTTTTCAGCCGTAGCAAAAGCCAATCTTGAGTTTGAGATGTAGCTGTACGACATAGTGTAATCCAACCCCCATTGTATCTTCAGTGGTGGTTGGAATTGGAAAAATAAACAATATACATTTTGAGGAGATTCGGAAGTGGAAACTACCTTTAACCTTAAGAATACAATAGATTCGATCGTTAAGGAAAAGGGCATTGATAAGCAGGTTGTCCTCGAAGCCCTCGAGCAGGCAGTGCTTTCCGCGGCCAATAAAAAATACCGCAATACCCGAGACCTGGAAGCCCATTTCAACGAGGAGGTTGGAGAGGTAGAACTCTTCGAGTTCGTGACTGTTGTCGATGAGGTTACCGATTCCTATAAAGAAATCGATCTCGGAGAAGCACGGGAAGTGGATCCGGATGTGGAAATCGGCGATTCACTCGGGATGAAGATGGATGCCAGCGACTTTACCCGTATTGCCGCTCAGACTGCGAAACAGGTTATCATCCAGAAGGTGCGTGAGGCCGAACGGGAAACGATTTACAACGAATTTATCAGCCGCAAAGGCGAATTGATAAATGGCATTGTCCGCCGTTACGAAAAAGGTGACCTCATTGTCGACCTGGGTCGAGCCGAGGCCGTACTTCCCCACACTGAACAGGCTCCACGCGAAGTATATCGTCAAGGCGACAGGATTAAAGCGTTGATCACCAAGATCGAGATGACGGGAAAGGGTCCGCAGATTATCCTTTCACGGACCAATCCCCTGGTGCTCGCAGAGCTTTTTGAAGCAGAAGTTCCTGAGATCGCCGAAGGTGTTGTGGAAATCAAAGGGGTTGTCAGAGAAACGGGCAGTCGATCAAAAATAGCCGTCTACTCCCACGACAACAACGTTGATCCGGTGGGAGCTTGCGTCGGCATGCGCGGTGCTCGTGTACAAAATGTCGTTTCCGAGCTTCGCGGTGAAAAAATTGATATTATACCCTGGTCCGATGATATCGCCCGCTTTGCCTGTAACGCTCTGGCGCCTGCCGTTGTTTCCAAGATCTATATTGTCGAAGAGACGAAGTCCATGGAAATAATCGTTGCTGACGATCAGCTTTCCCTGGCCATTGGCAAAAGAGGGCAGAATGTTCGCCTGGCAGCCAGACTGACCGGCTGGAAGATCGATATCAAAAGTGAAACACGCGCTGCCGAAGCTGAAATGCTTGAGTATGCCTCATTTGACGGTTCGGACGATGAGGTTCAGGAAGAGGTGGAAGCATCCGCAGCAGAGACCCCATCTGAAGACCTTGAGCAACCTGAGGTCTCAGCAGAGGAACCTGCAGAAGAGTCCGTAGCAGAATCGACAGAGGAGTCGGAAGAGTAGTCTATGACCAAAGAAGAACCAAAAAGGACCTGCCTCGGTTGTCGAGAATCCTTAGAGAAATCGAAACTGTTGCGCTTTGTCCTTGCTCCTGATGGAGCTGTCGTTCCTGATCTGACGAATAAACTTCCTGGCCGTGGGGCCTACACCTGCATGAAAGCTTCCTGTCTCAGGAAAGCATGTGACAGGAACCAGTTTTCTCGCGCTTTCAAAACAAATGTTTCGGTCAGCGATCCGGATGGTTTGCAGGCATGGGTTATCCGTTCCATGGAAGACAGAATTGCATCGTATCTTGCGCTTGCGAACAAAGCCGGTAAGGTTACCTCCGGCAGTGATCTGGTTGCCGATACGCTGAGAAAAAAAACGCCCGTCAAAAAACTGATCTTATTCGCAACAGATATTTCCGAGGATATCGGAAACAAGATACGTGGATTGGCAGACCTGCACGGAGTGGCGCATGTAACGATCTTCACCAAGGATCATTTCGGTGAGCTCTTGGGAAAAGGTTTGCGAAGTGTTGTGGCCGTGCAGGGTGACGGTTTTGTAGATACGATGAGCAAGGAAATTGACAGATACAGGAACTTCTTGAGAGGGGAGGGATGTACATATGAATAAAACCCGTGTACACGAGTTAGCCCAGAAAATGGGGATCGACAATAAAGAATTGATAGCGAAATTTCAGGCTGTCGGAGTGGATGTTACCAGTCATATGGCAGTTGTCACCGAAGAAGATATTGCGAAGCTTTCCCCTCCGTTACCAACAGCAAAGGAAACCTCTCAGGAAGAAACCCGGATAAAACCTACCGTTATCCGTCGTCGTCCGAAAATAGTTGACGAGCCTGTTGCTGTGGCAACTGAAGAACCTGTTGCCCCGGTTGCCACTTCGGAGCCGACAGAAGAAAAAAAGGTTGATCACGTCGAAACGACACCCGAGGAACAACCAACAGTTCTTTCAGCGACTTCAAAAGAAGCCGTAAAGGCCGACGAAACAGAAGTGCCTCCTCCGATAGCAGTACAACCGGAACCAGAAAAACATGTTCCCGGAAGAGCCCGCATTCTCGGCCGTATTGAAATTCCGATTCCCAAACCGCGTCAGCCTCAGCGGACCCAAGAACGTCCATCGACACCCAGGCCGCCTAAGGTCATCGAGAAGGAAACACCTGTCGTGGTTCCACAGGAACCCAGCACGACTGTCGAGGATCGGAAAAAAGGCAGAAAAGGCAAAGAAACACCTGTCGTTGATTTGGACAGGGCACCGAAAAAGGTTGCTGCAGCCGGCAAGAAGAAAGATACTTTCAAGAAGGTCGAAATTATCGAGAAACGTGAACGTGTTTTTGAGCCTTCTTTCCGACCTGGCAAGGGAAAAAGAAGGGAAAAAGATAGGGGCCCGGATGGAAGAAAGACCGAAATTACGGTCCCTAAGGCAATCAAGCGAATCATCAAAATCACCGAGAGTATTACCGTTGGCGAAATGGCCAAGCGTATGGGTGTCAAAGCCAATGATCTGATTCGTGCCCTCATGAAGATGGGCTTCATGACTACGATCAATCACCCTCTGGACTTCGAAACGGCTTCTATTATTGGAACAGATTTTGGTTACGAGGTCGAAAACGTTGCCATTGATCTGGAAGAGATAGTTGAATCAATGCCGGATACAGCTGAAAATCTCGAAAAAAGACCTCCTGTGGTCACCATTATGGGCCACGTCGATCATGGCAAAACCTCGCTGCTTGATGCCATTAGGACAACCAATGTCATTGCTGGTGAAGCAGGAGGGATTACGCAGCACATCGGTGCTTATGACGTCGAGTTGAAAGGCAGGAAAATCACTTTCCTCGACACACCGGGACATGAGGCCTTTACCGCAATGCGTGCCCGTGGTGCGAAGGTCACCGATATCGTTATTCTCGTGGTTGCTGCCGACGATGGCGTGATGCCCCAGACACGGGAGGCGGTCAACCACTCGCAGGCCGCCAACGTTCCCATTATTATTGCCATCAATAAAATTGACAAACCTGACTCGAAGCCGGAACGTGTCAAACAGGAACTGATGGAGTTTGGCCTTGTTTCAGAGGAGTGGGGCGGAGATACCATTTTCGTCGAGGTTTCCGCGAAACAGAAAACAAATATTGAAGAACTGCTGGAAATGATCCTTCTTCAGGCCGATGTCCTGGAGTTAACGGCGAACCCCAACAAGCCGGCACGTGGCACTATTGTTGAAGCAAAACTGGATAAGGGCAGGGGTCCTGTTGCCACCGTGCTTGTCCAGGAAGGCACAGCGAAGATAGGTGACTATTTTGTCTGCGGTGTTCACTACGGCAGGATCAGGGCAATGCAGAACGACCGTGGCGAAAAAATCATAACAGCCGGACCTTCGATGCCTGCAGAGGTCATAGGTCTCACCGGTGTTCCTGATGCTGGTGACTCATTCGTAATTATGCCGGATGAGCGTCAGGCAAAAGAAATTGCTATGTTGCGCCAGCAAAAGATGCGTGAAACTGAATTGGCAAAATCGAGCAAACTGTCACTCGAGCAGTTGTATGAGAAAATACAGATGGGCGAGGTAAAAGAGCTCAACGTTGTCATTAAAGGCGATGTTCAAGGTTCCGTAGAAGCGGTATCCGAATCTCTGCGCAAACTATCAACTGATGCTATCCGACTCCGCGTAATAAATTCGTCCGTCGGGGCAATTACGGAAACCGATGTAAATCTTGCAACAGCGAGTAACGCTATCGTTCTCGGCTTCAATGTACGTCCGGAAGTTAAGGCACAGTCCCTTGCCGAAAGGGAAGGGGTCGACATTCGCCTCTACAATATTATTTATGATGCAGTCGACGACATCAAAAAGGCAATGGAAGGGCTGCTCGAACCGACTCTCAAGGAAAAGTTCCTGGGACGCGCGGAAATTCGGGAAGTATTCTCGGTTCCAAAACATGGAAATGTTGCCGGATCCTATGTTCTGGACGGAAAAATGCTCAGAAATTCACAAGTTCGCCTGCTTCGCGATAATATCGTCGTGTACGAGGGCAAAATGTCCAGTTTGCGTCGCTTCAAAGATGATATCAAGGAAGTCGCCGCTGGCTACGAGTGTGGTATATCGCTTGAGAACTATAACGATATCAAGCCGGGGGATATTATTGAATCCTTCGAAATAGAGAAAATTGCCACAACCCTTTAACGGTGGTATTCTTATGAGCATAAAACGTTCCGACAAAATTGCCGAAGCAATCCATGAGCTTATTTCCAGTCTTCTGGTAAAAGGTGTAAAGGATCCTCGCATTGGTTTCACGACAATAACCGCGGTAAAAGTTACCAGTGATCTCGGTCTGGCAACCATTTTTTTCACGGTTATCGGAGATGAAGCTGAGAAAAAAAATGCAGAACAGGGCCTCAACAGCGCGCGAGGGTTTATTCGCAAAGAAGTTGCGAAAACCCTCCGCATGCGCTATGTTCCGGACATTGTTTTCAAATACGATGAGTCAGTTGAGTATGGTCGACACATTGACTCCCTGCTTGATGAAGTAATACGTGATGATAACGAAAATAATTTGTGAGATCGAAGCAAATACTTCCTTTCTTGTGACAACACATGAAGGACCTGACGGGGATGCTGTTGGTTCAACAATGGCCCTGACATCTTTTCTCAGAGCGCGGGGAAAAGACGTCACCCTCTATTATTCTGATCAAATGCCGGACACCTATCGCTTTCTTCCCTTGTCGAGTTCGGTAGTACATACTATTCCGGACCGTGACTACGACGTATGCTTTGTTCTCGATGCAGGAGAGCTTAAAAGAGCGGGCAAGGAGATTTCCGATTTTCGCAGGTTCGGCAAGATCATAAATATCGATCATCATCCCTATTGTGAAGAGTTTGGTGATCTCAATTATGTGGATCCTTCCGCTTCGGCGTCTGGTGCCCTTATCTATCGAATCTTGAAAACGGCGGGCTATACGATTGATTACGATACGGCATTATACGTCTATGTTGCTATCGTAAGCGATACCGGCTCTTTCCGCTATTCAAACGCCGACCCAGAAGCCTTTCAGATCTCAGGTGAGCTTGTTGCTCTCGGCATCAACCCGTGGTCAGTGGCTGAAAAACTCTACGAAAGTCAATCACTGAAGAGACTGGAACTACTCGCGCTTGCCCTCTCAACGCTCACTGTTTCTAAAACAGGTGAATACGCTTCCATTACCGTGACCCTTGATATGTACCAGAAAACCGGAGCCACTTCAGAGTTGACTGACGGATTTGTCAACTACCCCCGTTCCATTCATGGAGTAGAGGTATCCGTCTTTTTTCGGGAAATTAAACAGGGTGCCTTCAAGATCAGTTTCCGTTCCAAGGGAAAAATCAATGTTTCATCCCTCGCTATGGCCTTTGGAGGGGGAGGGCACCATAACGCTGCTGGATTCACCCTTCTCGGTTCCCTGGACGAGGTAAGGAAAACCGTTTTTTCCTATCTGGATCAGGCTTTTTAGCTAATGAACGGTTTTCTCATAATCGATAAACCCGCAGGCATAACCTCCCACGATGTGGTTGCCATTGTCCGTCGCATACTGAAGCAGAAAAAGGTCGGACATACGGGCACCCTGGACCCATTTGCAACCGGTGTTCTGCCTGTTGCCCTCGGAGAAGCCACTAAGATCATACCGTATCTGGATGAGTCTGTGAAAGAATACCGGGCGATCATGCGTCTCGGCGTCTCCACTGATAGTCAGGACCTCACCGGCAAAATCGTTCAGCAAAAAGATGAGGGAAGCATCACGGAGGCTCGCGTTCTCGAAGCTTTCGCCGCTGTTACCGGATCAATTTCTCAGGTGCCGCCCATGTTCTCTGCGGTAAAGCAGGGCGGAGTACCCTTATATAAGCTTGCCAGGCTTGGCGAGGAAGTTGAGAGATTACCACGTCAGATTATCATTCACAGTCTCTCCTTGAACCACTTTCAATTGCCTTTTGTAACATTTACGGTGCGATGTTCCCGTGGCACCTATGTCCGAACCCTGGCTAACGATCTCGGTGATTCATTGGGATGTGGAGCACATCTGGTAGAACTGCGCAGAACAAGAAGCGGCTCTTTCACAGACGATAACGCACTTGAACTGGAATATCTGCAAACACGTTTCGAGGAAGGGCAGTTATCCGATATTCTGATATCACCACTTCAGGCACTTGCGCATCTTCCAACCGTAACCCTAACCGAAATGGGGGCGAAAAACGTCGGATTTGGAAGATCACCCTCCGAAGTCGATTACGAAACGTATCCTGAGGAAGGGCTTCTGGAAGATCAAACCGTTTGTCTTGTTCACGGGGACAAACTGCTGGCAATAGGTTCCAGCAATCCTTCACGTATGCCCAATAACGAGAAAACCATTCGTCTTTTAAGGGTTTTATCTTAGGTTTTCCTTTACACGACAGGGCATATATGATAAAAAAAAGAGCCTTCGCCGAACAATAGATTGGATTACAAAATATATTTTTTTCTGGAAAGGGGGTGTACAGAATGCTGGTAACCGAAAAGAAACAGGAAATCATTGAGACTCATAAACGTCATGAGAATGATACCGGTTCTCCTGAAGTGCAAATAGCGATTCTCACCGAGAGAATCACGTATTTAACGGAACATTTCAAGATTCACAAGAAGGATCATCACAGTCGACGCGGTCTACTGAAGATCGTCGGTCAGAGAAGACGTTTGCTCGACTACTTAAAGAGTAAAGATGTTGAGAGATATCGTGCCATTATTTCCAAATTAGGCATCAGGAGATAAAAAAAGGCAGTATATCTCTAGAGTAATGAGAGATATATTGCCTTTTTATTTACTACAACGGGCTTCATGCCCGTTCGTTTTTTTTGTTGGGGACGCGGGTAAAATTACTAACAAAAAGATCTGTTCTTGTTAGTGTTTTTATCGACGGCCCCAACAAACACCAGGTTGGCTAGGAGGCCATACGAAATGAAACAAATAGTTCAAGCAGAGATTCAAGGAAAAACCGTTTTTATTGAAACAGGCTGGATGGCAAAACAGGCAAATGGGGCGGTCGTAGTACGAAGCGGCGACTCCATGGTACTGGTCACAGCTGTTGCCGCCAAAAACGTGAAGGAAAATCAGAATTTTTTCCCTCTAACAGTAAATTATCAAGAGAAAACCTATGCCGGCGGCAAAATTCCCGGTGGTTTTTTCAAGCGTGAAGGTCGCCCTTCGGAAAAAGAAACCCTCACCTGTCGATTGATAGACCGGCCAATTCGCCCACTCTTCCCGGAAAACTTCCTCAATGAGACCCAGGTCATGGCCACCGTGATTTCAGCGGACCGTGACAACGATCCAGGCATTCTCTCCCTGATTGGCGCATCGGCAGCCCTCACCATATCCGATCTTCCTTTTCAGGGACCGATTGCTGGTGTCAGGGTTGGCAGGGTAGCGGGTAATTTTATCTGTAACCCGACAGCAGATGAGCTTCTGACAAGCGATATTGATATTGTTGTTGCCGGAAGCAAGGAAGCGGTCATCATGGTCGAAGGCGGCGCCGATGTTGTAAGCGAGCAGGACCTGCTCGATGCAATTTTCTTCGCCCACGAGTCGATTCAACCGATTATTGCTGCCCAGACAGAGCTGCAGAAACTAATCGGTTTGCCGAAAATTGAGTGTATCGCTCCGACAGTGGATGAAGCACTCAGTACCCGGGTTTCTGAACTCGCTTTTGCGAAGGTCAAGGAAGCTGTCCGGATAAAGTCGAAGATGGATCGCAAAGAAAGTCTTACGACAATCAAGAATGAAACCATAACAAACCTGCAGGCTGAATTCGAGGGACGTGAGAGCGAGATTGCCGGCTTTCTTTCCGATCTTGAGTACCAGATCGTTCGCGAGCATATCGCAATAGATGGTGAACGAATTGACGGCCGCGACACGAAAACCGTCAGAAAAATCACCTGTGAAGTCGGCCTACTTCCCCGCGCACATGGCTCCGCTCTATTCACCCGAGGAGAAACCCAATCTCTGGTAGCAGCAACCTTGGGCACCAGCATTGATGAACAGCGGGTCGACTCTCTCTATGGGGAAGCAAAAAAGCGCTTTATGCTCCACTACAACTTTCCCCCGTTTTCCGTGGGTGAAACAAGTATGCGACTCGGCCCGGCACGTCGCGAGATCGGTCACGGCGCCCTTGCTGAAAGGGCTCTTGCAAGAGTTCTCCCATCTTTTGACGACTTCCCCTATACACTCAGAATTGTCGCCGAAACCCTTGAAAGTAACGGCTCATCTTCCATGGCAGCAGTTTGTGGCGGTTCGCTTGCAATGATGGATGCCGGTATTCCCATCAAGGCTCCGGTAGCAGGTATTGCCATGGGTCTCATTAAAGAGGGAGATGCGGTGGTTATTCTTTCCGATATTCTCGGAGATGAGGATCATCTCGGGGATATGGATTTCAAGGTTGCCGGGACTGCCCAAGGTGTAACAGCGCTGCAGATGGACATCAAGATTACTGGTGTAACTCGCGAGATTATGAAAGAGGCACTGGAGCAGGCCCGCGAGGGACGGCTTCATATACTCGAAAAAATGACCGGGGAACTCGCTGAGCCTCGCAAGGAAATGTCACCCTACGCCCCAAGAATCACGACAATTTACGTAAAGACCGACAAGATACGGGACGTCATCGGGTCTGGCGGTAAGAACATCCGTGGCATTACCGAGGCAACCGGTGTAAGTATCGATATCGAGGATTCCGGCAAGATCAATATTGCCAGTCATGACATGGCTGCCTGCGAAAAGGCAATCAAAATGATTCGCGACTTGACTGCTGAGGCCGAAGAAGGAAAACTTTACATGGGAACCGTCAAAAAAGTCATGGATTTCGGGGCATTTGTTGAAATATTCCCCGGGACCGACGGTCTTGTTCACATTTCCGAACTCGATACTGAGCGGGTCAAGAACGTGAGCGATGTTCTCCGAGAAGGAGATACGGTTCTCGTTAAGTGTATCGGCATTGACAAGCAGGGTAAAATAAAGCTTTCGCGAAAAGAAGCTCTTGGCTCAACACTTCCGGAATAAACTATCATCCAGATGCTGGAGTTTAATCTTTTCAAGGGTATAATCATTACATGATTACCAAATCGGTCTTACATAACGGAATACGGGTTATCAGTGAAATGATGCCCCATTCCCATTCCGTATCGATCGGAATTTGGGTCACCAATGGATCACGTAATGACAAAAGTGATATAAACGGTGTTACCCATTTCATGGAACACCTCCTTTTCAAAGGTACACCGACAAGAACAGCATTGGACATCGCCCGCGAAATAGATTCCGTGGGCGGTGTCCTTAATGCGTTCACCTGCCGTGAATATGTCTGCTACTATGCGAAAGTTCTGAACGAAGCGCTACCCAAGGCCGTCGATCTTTTGTCCGATATCTTCCTGAATTCTCTTTTTGACCCCGCCGATATTGAAAAAGAAAGAAATGTCGTCTTTCAGGAAATATGGATGTTGAAGGACAACCCGGACAGCTATATTCACGACCTTTTTTGCCAAAATCTCTGGAAATCCCATCCACTTGGCATGTCCATCATTGGGACCGAAGAGACGGTTGGCAGAATTTCAAGAGACATTTTACTCGACTTCAGAAATAACCGCTTCTGTGCTGAAGACATCATTATTGCCGTTGCGGGAAATGTCGTTCACGACGACCTCGTAGAACTACTTGCAAATCACTTCACCGAGGTTACGCCGGGAGCATACGCAAAGAATGATCTGATTCCCTCGTATAAAAAACAAGTGAATCTTCATAATAAGGATCTGGAACAGGTTCACCTTTGTTTGGGGACAAAGGCACTTCCTCAAAACAGCCCGAAACGGTATATTGGCTACATCGTGAACACCATTTTAGGAGGCGGCATAAGTTCCCGTCTCTTTCAGGAAATTCGGGAAAAGAGAGGTTTGGCCTATTCCGTCTACTCCTATATACTTTCCCATTCTGATGCCGGCACATTCGTGGTTTATGCCGGCACGAAGAAAGAACAGCTTACCGAGGTTACCGAATTGATTCTCGGGCTGATGAACACGCTCAAGAATGTTCCGGTTACCTCAGCAGAAATGCAATTTGCGATCGCCCACCTGAAAGGGAACCTCCTCCTTTCACTGGAAAACACTGATAACAGAATGACCAAAATCGCAAAAAATGAAATCTACTTTGACCGTCAGATATCCATCCCGGAGATAGTTTCCGGACTAGAGCGAGTCACCGCAAATGATATATCAGAGTTATGCAAAGAGCTCTTTCAGGATTGTTATCTAACCCTTGAATTAATGGGCAAACTAGATGATCTTTCTATCACCTCAACTTCTTTTTCTCTCTAATGCCCCATGAGTGAGTCCCTCACCGTTAAAATCCAACGCCTTCGTGCCGATAGCAATAATCAACTTCCTTGCTATATGACCACCCATTCAGCCGGGCTGGACCTGTATGCAGAATTGTCTGAGGATATCGTACTATCTCCAGGTGAACGTGCACTTATTCCGACAGGAATTGCCCTTGAACTTCCCGACGGTTATGAGGTTCAAATTCGCCCCCGAAGTGGTCTCGCTCTTCGTCATGGAATTACCCTTGTGAATTCTCCCGGTACGATTGACCCCGACTATCGAGGAGAGATTGCAGTGATCGTGATAAACCATGGTAAGGATGAGTTTCGCATTTCATCCGGAGACAGAATTGCGCAGATGGTATTTTCTCGTTTTATCAGGGCGATATTTACCGAAGTCTCTGAATTGGGAACAACCATACGAGGTGAGGGCGGTTTCGGCCATACGGGCAAATCGTAAATAGTTTCCATCCGGAAACTCCGGATAATAACTAAATAGAATTCGCATTTCAAAAGGTTTCCACAGTTCCGATTTTTTTCACATCGTACACCAAGACATCTAGCCATCACGACATAATGACGCGTAGTATTTGCCTTGTCTTGAATTTTCTGAAAAAGGGGATTGAGAGAAATGCAGGATCCACGAATCAAGGAAATGGCGGCGGTGCTCGTCAACTATTCAACACGGGTCAAGAAAAATGACGTCGTGCTGATCAGTGCCTCAGGAATTTCAAGTCTTCCACTCGTAAAAGAAATTTATGCTCAATGTGTCGAAAAGGGCGCAAAATATGTTGAGTACGACTTTTCTATCCCCGAGATTAACCGTCATTTTTTTACCAGTGCCGGCAGAGAGCAACTTGCGTACTTTCCCCAACACAAACTGGACTTCATGAAACAGGTTACTGTTTATATCGGGATTGGTTCCGCCGAAAATTCCATGGTCATGGCACAGGTTGATCAAAAAAATATGATTGCCTACTCCAAAGTAGTGAGACCGATAATTGATTGGAGAGTAAAAAATACCCGGTGGGTTGTAACACGTTTTCCAACGCACGGTGCCGCCCAGGACGCCGGTATGAGTCTTGACGAGTATGAAGACTATCTATTTTCGTCATGTTGTATCGACTGGCAGGCAGAATCACAAAAACAGGGCAAACTGAAAAAGCTCATGGACAGAACCGAGACAGTCCGCATCACGTCGTCTGACACAGAGCTTACTTTCAGCATTAACGGTATGAAAAGCATAAAGTGTGACGGTCGTTTAAACATCCCTGATGGTGAAGTATTTACCGCGCCGGTTCGTGATTCGGTTGAAGGATATATCACCTACAACTGTCCTTCAATTTACCAGGGAAAAGAATTCAACGATGTACGGTTCGAATTTTCCAAAGGAAAAATAGTCAAAGCTTCCGCTGCAACATCAAGCATGGCATTGAACAGTATCCTTGACACGGATGACGGCGCGCGGTATATCGGCGAATTTGCCATTGGTGTGAACCCTAAAATTCGTGTTCCAATGAGGAATATCCTGTTTGACGAAAAGATATTCGGGTCGATTCATCTAACACCGGGACAAAGCTACGAGGAAAGTGATAATGGGAATCGTTCCGCTGTTCATTGGGACCTTGTGAAAATTCTCACTGATGATGGTGAAATATGGTTTGACAATATATTGGTCCAGAAAGATGGACTCTTTGTCCACGAATCTCTTCTCGACCTGAATCCGGGGAAATAACGATGCTGATGGAAATAAACCCTGACAATCCACAAGCCCGTCTCATTGCAAAAGTCGTCGACATCCTTGAAAAAGGAGGGGTAATTGCCTATCCCACCGACACTACCTACGGTATCGGGTGCAGTATTATGAATAAACGGGGTATCGAACGAATTTACTCCATCAAGCAACGTGAGAAAAAAAAGCCTTTTTCCTTCATCTGCAGTGACCTTTCCGATATCGCCCGCTATGCCAAGGTGAGTAATTTCCAATACAAGGCCATGAAGCGACTTCTTCCCGGAGCCTATACGTTTGTACTAAATGCCACGAACACAGTTCCAGATCTGCTCGTAACGAAGCAGAAAACCGTTGGAATCAGAATACCTGACAACAGGATCTGCCTGGCTATTGTACAGGCTTTAGGGCACCCAATCATAACTACCAGTGCCAATCTGTCCGGAGAAGAGCCGATCGGAGACCCTTCAATCGTGGATCGGCAAATGGGAAAACAATTGGATCTCGTCGTTGACGGCGGAATTCTGTCCGCGGCAGTCAGTTCGGTTGTGAGTCTCATCGACGATATTCCTCTAGTCCTTCGCAAGGGAGGAGGGGATGTAAGCTGGTGTGAATAGGGCACCTTCCTATGACCATAAATCAATCTTTTAATGATTTATGATGCTGATACAGCAAGAGAAAAGATTTCAAAATGTCTATATCCTCCTTTATTACCTGCAAACTATGTAGATGTATTGTCTTGTTTGTCTGGGTTCTCACGATTTTTTGGTTGTCACTTGATCCGACGCCTCCTACTCCAGAACCGAAAATACTTGGTTGGGACAAGATCTTACATGCTATTGCTTATGGATGTCTCACCCTCTTCGGCGGATGGACTCTGACAGGAGCTGTGCCCCTTCCAAAATCGATCTGGGTTGCGGTAGCAGCTGCTGCCGTTCTACTGGGTGGTATTGTGGAACTGTTCCAGAAAGCCCTTACCGAGACAAGGACGGCTGAATTGACAGATTTCCTTGCAAATGCTTTTGGGGCCGGCATTATCCTGCTTGGCGTTTTTGCCAGAAAAGAATATACGCGTCGGCATTCAAATCATCACAGGAAGTCATCAGACGCCGCTGGATCACGGTAAACTTCTTTCTCCTGTCCACTTTTTCGGTTTTACTATGAAAGGTACTATGCTAAAAGCTGTTATTTTCGATTTTGATGGCATAATTGTTGACACTGAGCCGATTCATTTTCAGGCTTTCCAGAACATTTTGCAACCGCTTGGACTTGGGTATTCCTGGGAAGAGTATCTTGAAAAGTATATTGGCTTTGATGATAGGGACGCATTCCGAGAATCCTTTACCAGCGCCGGTAAAATACTTGATGATGAGATGCTGTGCAATCTTATTAATCACAAAGCTGAATTCTTTGAGAAAATCGTTCGACAAGGAGTTCAACCATATCCGGGTGTGCTTGAACTTGTGAAGGCTCTTTCCGGAAATCTTCCGCTAGGCCTCTGCAGTGGCGCCTTACGACGTGATATTGAACCGATACTCGAACAATTCGGTTGGCAGCACACATTCGATGCAATCGTTACAGCTGATGATGTGAAAGCAAGCAAGCCGGACCCGGAAAGCTATCTCCTATCCCTTCAGCGCCTTACTGAGGTCTTTCATTCCATGACCATTCTTCCACACGAATGCATCGCAATAGAAGACACACCTGCGGGGATTGAATCAGCTTTAACGGCCGGACTTGCTGTGCTGGCTGTCAGCAATAGTCATTCAGAACAGCGACTCGTCGGAGCCACACGCGTTACTGATTCTCTGGAAAACATAACGATAGATGTATTACGATCTTTTCTTGCGTGAGGTATCGGCTTTAACACCGTTATTGTTCAGGGGTGAACAAGGGGCAGGTTGGTTAGATAAATTGAACCATCGGCCATTACTACCTTCCGAATGGCGTTAATTTTTCGTGCAGTTCTTTTTACACCTGAATATCTTTGGATGGAGGCAGGGTCGGCGAGAAAATCCGCTGTTATGTTTTGCCCCTCGAGCCAAGCTTCAAAATGAAGATGTGGACCGGTTGAACGTCCTGTCGAACCTGAAAGGGCAATGGTTGAATTCTTATCTACCCGATTGCCACTAGCCATCAAATTAACACTATTGTGGGCATACAGGGTTGTCATTCCTCCCGCATGCTCAACAATGACGATGTTCCCATACCCGCCTCGTGTTCCGCTATACGCGACAATCCCGGGGGCCGCAGGTTTGATTGGGGTACCTTCCGGTATAGCAATATCAACACCTTTGTGATTTCTCAGTACGCCATCGATTGGATCAAATCGAAGTCCGACTGCTGAGGTGACAACACCCTCAACCGGCAATGTTAAACCTTTTGATTTAGCTGAAAGGCCGGTTGGCTGTGGAACCGGGGGAGTATTTCGTGTTTTGGTGGATTTAGTGGAAGCGGTCCTGTTTAATGTTGCCTTTACCTTGCGGTGCTCCCGAATAACAAGTACAGATTCTCTGTTAACCGGTGCATCAGTGTAACATTCCACACCGTCCGTGGAAACATGGCGATAGATGTCAGCACTTGCCTTGCTCGCGACAACGACAGAGAGTAGGAACAAGATAGAGAAAATATTTTTCATAGAGTAAAGGATTCCTTGATCGCAGTGGTACTTTGCAGCACGATTGATTACGGTCATGTGTCTATGATTTTCTATCGGCAGTTATACCGCTAACTGAATGTTTTTGCAAGAAAACCCGAATTACGAAAACCCTGCAAAGAGATCACGTAGTTGGAAGAGGAGAATTACCGAGATGCGTATTGCCGTGGTAGGTGCAGGAGCATTGGGTCTCTATTATGGCGCGATTCTGCAGAAATCTGGACATGATGTATATTTTCTTCTGCGAAGTGATTATGAAGTTATCAAATCTGACGGATTAACGGTTTATTCCATTAACGGTGATTTTCATCTTCAACAGGTTAAGGGTTTTCGCACCTCAACTGAAATCGGAGTAGTCGATCTTGTGCTGGTTGGGTTAAAAACATTCGCAAATCATTTATTTGAGGAAATCATCCCCCCCCTGGTAGGGGACAAAACCAAGATTCTGACTCTTCAAAATGGTCTGGGAAATGAAGAAATGCTCGCCGCTCTTTTTGGTAACGAGAGAATTTTGGGTGGAGTAGCCTACCTCTGCTCCAATCGAGGTAAACCGGGTGTAGTGCACCACTTGGGAGAAGGCCGGATTCTTCTGGGAGAGTATGCCCAAATAGACAGCACCAGTACCGAAACAGTAGCCGCCTGTTTTCGCGATGCCGGGGTAGAGTGCCGAATTGTTCCCGACCTGAAAAAAGCACGTTGGGAAAAACTCGTTTGGAACATTCCTTTTAATGGTCTCTGTGCCCTTACGTTAAAACCTGTTGCAGCACTCTTGAAATTTGAGCCGACCAGACGCTTGATTATGGACATAATGGAAGAGGTTATTCGTGCTGCGAATGCACAATCACTCCTGAAAGATATACCGGCATCGATTGCTGATAAAATGGTGGCATCCTCTCTCAAATTGGGGCAATATAAGCCTTCAATGCTGATCGACCGCCTTGAAAGTCGCCCATTGGAGCTTGAAGCAATTTTTGGCGTCCCGCTTCGGCTTGCTCTTGCAAAAGGTATTCAGATGCCACGAGTCCAACAATTATATGCACTGCTGCTGTTGACCGAGAAAGATTAATTATTCATCTATTCTATAATCAAGGGTTTTTGCACGTGGTGACAATGCCCATATTTTACTCAACCTTGTCTGAGTTGCCTAAATAATAACCGCTGTCAATATTTTGCCCGGCCTAATTCTGCACGTAACTATTTGATATTTAAGACAAGGTAGATTTTTTTTCGATTGGGCAAACAATTTGCATTTATAGAGTGAATCATACATTTTAATTCCCTAACCATGTACTGCATACGATGGTGATTTGTGTGAAAATTTTCTGAGGGGGTGATTCAATTGAAGAAAGTAGAAGCTATCATAAAACCGTTCAAGCTGGACGAAGTGAAAGAAGCTCTCAACGAGATTGGAATCCAGGGGATTACGGTCAGTGAGGTTAAGGGTTTCGGCAGACAGAAAGGCCACACGGAACTTTACCGCGGTGCCGAATATGTTGTCGATTTTATTCCGAAAATTAAAATGGAAATCATTGTTGGTGACGACCTTGTAACAAAGGTTGTCGAAACAATAGAACATGCAGCAAAAACCGGACGCATTGGCGACGGCAAGATATTCGTAACCACCGTGGAAGAGGTTGTCCGTATCAGAACTGGTGAGCGGGGACAAGACGCGATCTGAGTGCGTCTATTTAACTTTATAAAGGAGAGAATGAATGACACCGCAAGAAGTTGTAAAGTTTGCAGAAGAAAATGGCGCACTTATGGTAGATTTCAAATTCATGGATTTTATTGGTATCTGGCAGCATTTCAGCGTACCCATCAGTGAGTTCGATGAAGATGTATTTGAGGACGGCTTGGGTTTTGACGGATCATCCATTCGCGGCTGGCAGCCGATCCACGCATCCGACATGATCATTCTTCCTGATAGCACCACAGCAATAATGGATCCTTTCACGGCAATCCCGACCCTGAGCCTGATCTGCAATATTTTTGATCCGATCACCAAAGAAGGTTACAGCCGCGACCCGCGAAATATTGCTAAAAAAGCTGAAGCCTACCTGAAAGCATCCGGTATTGGCGACACAGCATACTTCGGACCAGAAGCCGAGTTTTTCATTTTCGACGATGTTCGATTCGATTCTTCATCAAATCAGTCATTCTATGCCGTCGACTCGTCAGAGGGCGCATGGAATACCGGACGTGAAGAGTTCCCCAACCTCGGCTATAAACCGCGCCACAAGGAAGGGTATTTCCCGGTATCTCCGACTGATTCCCAGAACGACCTCCGTACCGAAATGGTTATGGAACTGCAGAATGTCGGTATTCGTATCGAGTGTCAGCATCACGAAGTTGCTACTGGCGGCCAGGCCGAGATCGACATGCGCTTTGCGTCGTTGTTAGACATGGCTGACCAGCTACAATGGTTCAAGTATGTTATCAAGAACGTCGCCCTGCGCAACGGCAAGACGGTAACCTTCATGCCGAAGCCTCTCTATGGCGACAACGGCTCCGGTATGCACACCCATGTGTCCATCTGGAAGGACGGTACCAACCTGTTTGCCGGCGACAAGTACGGCGGACTTTCCCAGATGGCTCTCTGGTACATCGGCGGCATCATCAAGCATGCAAAATCACTCTGCGCCCTGACCAACCCGACAACCAACTCCTATAAGCGTCTTGTTCCCGGCTTCGAAGCACCAGTTAACATGTGCTACTCCAGCCGCAACCGTTCTGCTGCACTTCGTATCCCGATGTTTTCCACCAATCCGAAGTCGAAACGTGTCGAGTTCCGCACACCGGACCCGTCATGCAACGGCTACCTGGCCTTTGCCGCAATATTGATGGCCGGTCTCGACGGTATCGAGAACAAGATCGACCCGGGCCAGCCTCTCGACAAGGACATCTACGGGCTTTCCCCGGAAGAACTCTCCGGCATCCCATCAGCACCGGGTAGCCTCGAAGAAGCACTGAGCGCTCTCAAGGAAGATCACGAGTTCCTTCTTAAAGGCGACGTTTTCACCGCTGATGTCATCGAAAAATGGATCGAGTACAAGACCGAAGCTGAGGTAAACGTGGTACGTATGCGGCCGGTTCCCATGGAATTCGCCCTGTACTATGATATTTAATTTCTGATTCGCACAGAATGAAGAAAGGCGGGAGCAATCCCGCCTTTTTTTATTGAATTTGCTAAAAATAGTAACATAGTTGCAGGTCTGCTTTCGTTGACAAGTACAGTCTGATCTGCTAAGTATATACGATTTATCATCAATTAATGAAGCAGAGAAGGATTATGGAAAACTTTTTGTTCAAACTTTCGATCATGCTTGTTCCAGGTATTTTTGCTATTGTATGCCATGAGGTGTCTCATGGATATATTGCCTATAAACTTGGTGATCCGACAGCAAAATTATTGGGAAGATTGACACTCAATCCCTTGAAACATATCGATCCAATTGGCCTCTTAATGCTATTTATCATTAAGATCGGTTGGGCGAAACCCGTCCCTGTTAACTTCAATAATTTACGTAACCCAAAAAGAGATATGATTTGGGTTGCCGCAGCAGGCCCCGTCACAAATTTCCTCTTAGCAACGATCTCTGCCCTTCTGATAAGGGGCATTATAGAGATTTTCAATATTATCCCAATTTACCTTGCTGAACCCATACTCTTAATGTTGATTTTTTCAGTATTCATAAACCTGGTTCTTGCATTTTTTAATCTTATTCCAGTTCCACCATTGGATGGTGGCCGGGTAGTTGTTGGATTCCTGCCGCATAAACTTTCTATTGCCTATTCAAAGATTGAGCCTTTTGGAATGATTGGAATTATTCTTATTGTCGTACTTTTCCCCTCCATAATATCTATGTTGATCGTTCCACCACTTAATGCTGGAATATATTTCCTAATTGGACCAGAGGCATTGGCATTTTTGATAAAGAATACTTCAATAATTCGTTTAGGATTTTTACAATTTTAATATTTGAGAGATTCGCTATAATCGTCATACTCGTAACAAGGGTGTCCAGATAGAAAATAATTTTAGGAGTTCCACCTTCGCGGGAGTAGCGGAAAAATATCTTATATTTGCGATTACGAGAGCACCCACAGTCATAACATATGATTTATCTGTAACAGTATTTTTGACCTCTCCTGGGAGGCATAAATATTTTAACTCGGCACAACAAACACGACTCATCTTAATTCTTCGGGCGGGAGTCTTTGATTGGACATAGATTTTCCGATACATAATGACGGTAATTCAGAAGGTTACGACTCATTATACAAAGTAAAACTTGAAAAGTTTGAAGGCCCCCTTGATCTTCTTTTATATCTCATAAAGAAAAGCGAACTGGACATTTACGATATCCCGATCGCGATAATTACCAAGCAGTACCTTGAATACATCAAATTAATGAAGGATCTAAACCTGGAAATTGCCGGTGATTTCCTGGTTATGGCTTCGACTCTCATCCAAATTAAATCGAGCATGCTTCTTCCCACCCGGAACGAAGAAAATCCTGAAGAAGAGGGGGAGGACCCCCGTGCAGAACTGATTCGAAGATTGATTGAATATAGCAGGTATAAAGAGGCCGCGTTAGTGCTAAACCAGCAAAAGCTTCTTGGCAGGGAACTGTTCGCCCGGTCTTTTCCATCTGATGAGCTTGCTTCCGACGAAATACCAACTGAACCATTGGAACTCGACCTGTTTGCGCTCATAGAGGCATTCAGAAACATACTATCGAAGGCACCTCATGAAAGTTTTCATGAGGTGTGTGCCGAATCCATTAGTATTGCTGAGAGAATCAATGAGATTCTTTCCCTTTTACAGGAAAAAGAGATAATAGCCTTCGCGGATCTTTTTGAAAACGGCACGGACCGTGACTACCTGGTTGCCACCTTTCTCGCCATTCTTGAACTCTGCAAACTCAAATTGATTTGCGTCCGCCAGGAAGAGCAATACGGGTCTATCTGGATAAAACCTGCTGTCGTCGAAACGACAGACAACGAGGAGCAGGAGAATAAAGATGACAGCTCATCGACTTAAGTCGATACTTGAAAGTCTTATCTTTATCTCGGAAGAACCCATGTCTCTTGACAGACTTTGCGGTATACTTCACGAGTATGACAGAGAAATAATCCGCTCCTGCCTGCATACGCTTCAAGGCGAGTATGAAAACCCGGAGCGAGGTATTTTTCTCGCTGAAGTAGCAAAAAGATACCAATTCAGAACTCGGGAAGAAAACGGAGAGTATGTTCGCCGGCTGGTAAAAACAAAGTCATCCAGATTCAGTCAATCGGCTTTGGAAACCCTAGCAATCACAGCATATCGCCAGCCAATCACTCGAGCAGAAATCGAATACCTCCGAGGTGTTGATTCAGGAGGAGTAATCAAGACACTCCTCGAAAAAAAGCTTATAAAAATTCTCGGCAAAAAAGATATCCCCGGCAGACCTTTGATCTATGGTACAACACTTTTTTTCCTGGAAATGTTCAGCCTCAAGGACCTTAAATCTTTACCAACATTGCGGGAGATTGAAGAACTTGTAGGCGAGGGGATGCAGGAACAGCAGGAAGAGTTGCCCCTTGAAGATGTAATTCACACAGCCATCGCAGAGACATCAGCGCCAGTCAGTGAAGAGAGCTGACAGGTATGCCTCAAAGAGGTGTTACCATGGTACGTCAACCTGTAGTAGCAGGACAGTTCTATCCCAGTGATCCATTACGTCTCAAAGATCAGCTGGAGAAGTTTGTCCGAGTGGAAGGCAGACAAGAAAAGGCATTGGGTGCGATCGTCCCCCACGCCGGATATGTGTATTCAGGAGCTGTTGCAGGTTCTGTCTACTCTCGGGTGCACATTCCCGGAACAGTCGTGATCCTCGGGCCAAACCATCATGGGCGTGGTGCCAGAGCAGCGTTATCACCCCCTGGTGAGTGGCTGACCCCACTTGGAACGGTAGCAATAAATCCGCAGCTATCGCTTCTGGTGCGGGAATGCTCTTCCCTAGTGGAAGAAGACAGCACCGCCCATCAATATGAACATTCCCTCGAGGTACAAATTCCATTTCTGCAATTTCTCAGACCCGATGTGACCATTGTGCCCCTGTGCGTTGGTTTCAATGATTTTTCTTCCTGCAGAAGTTTGGGATTGTCGCTGGCAACAGCTATCAGAAAATACAGACAAGAAGTTCTTATTATTGCAAGTTCCGACATGTCTCACTACCAACCGGACGATGTGGCTCGTCATGAAGATAATCTGGCACTACAAGAAGTTTTAAAAATGAATCCGGAAGGCATGTATTCGGTTGTGAAGGGTAGGGGGATCACCATGTGCGGGGTTATTCCCGCTACCATTATGCTAGTCGCGGCAATAGAGATGGGGGCAACAAAAAGCGAACTGATACGTTACGCAACGAGTGGTGAAGTGTCGGGAGACTTCAATCAAGTTGTAGGATATGCCGGTGTCATGGTGTATTGATATTAGGGCTCTTCTTCCTTCATTATTCTGATTACCTGCAGCACGCCTTTAATAGATTCAAGTTCTAAAAGGTCGAGTGATTCCGTATCTCCGATAACACCAATGATTGTCCGGTTTACCCCGGTCGACTGGTGGATATCAAAATTCCTGGTAATAAGAAACTCCTTTATATGATCGAGAGCTTCATCGTCTGCACTTTTTTTCATAATTATTAGCATTTGATTGCCTCTACGGGGATTATTTTTCATTCCCTGTCATGATTCGCTCCAATCGGCGTGATTCGTCAATAACCCGTTCGAATAATCTTACAATTGCCTGGTCATCCAATGGTCCCGGGTTTTCTTTCTTCATTCTTTGAAAGATTTTTTTTTCGCGACTTGGATCAAATATGGGAAGGCCGGTAGTTTTCTTCAACTCTCCAATCTTCAGAGCTAATTGTGCCCGTTGATTGAATATTTTCAGCAATTCTCCGTCCAGTCGGTCAATTTCACATCGAAAATCATCTATTGTCATAATTCCTCAAATCTAGTTGAATATGTGTGTCTCTTAACCAATTAACATCGTCGCGCTCAGGAAAATCAATATTATAGTGGAGGCCACGAGATTCTTTCCGCTGCTGTGCACATCGAATTATCAACTCTGCAACGGTAGCGATATTCCGCAACTCAATCAGATCTGATGTTATATGGAAATCCCAGTAATATTCGGTAATCTCTTCCTGTATCAGCTTAATGCGATTTAACGCGCGTTCAAGGCGTTTATTGGACCGGACTATTCCCACATAGTTCCACATGAACCGCCGAACTTCATCCCAGTTTTGTGATACGACAACCATTTCATCACTATTGGTGGCTGTTCCGGAATCCCATTCCGGTATTCCCGGAAAGTCAAACTGTGTATTATTCAGACGTTCTACGCTGTGCCGATATGCTCTTCCAGCAAATACAGCTGCCTCGAGGAGAGAGTTGCTGGCAAGTCTGTTGGCACCATGCAAGCCGGTGAAGGCTACTTCACCAATAGCATAAAGATTCTCAATATTTGTTTCTCCGTTTTGATCTGAAACGACACCGCCGCATAAATAATGAGCTGCCGGAACAACAGGCAATGGCTCTTTTGTCATATCAAGGCAGAATTTCAAACAGGTACGATAAATATTCGGGAAGCGGGTTTTTATAAAATCAGGGTCTTTGTGGGTTATGTCGAGATAGACGCAATCATCACCATAGGTTTTCATTTCGTTATCAATTGCACGAGCAACAACATCGCGAGGAGCAAGATCCTTAAGCTTGTGATATTTATCCATAAAAGGAGTTCCATCACGGCGAAGAAGAATTGCACCTTCGCCTCGGACTGACTCAGAGATAAGAAATGATTTAGCTAAAGGGTGGTAAAGTGTTGTGGGGTGGAACTGCATGAATTCCATATTCGCGATATCTGCACCAGCGCGATACGCCATGGCAACGCCGTCTCCAGAAGCTACATCTGGATTACAGGTATACAAGTAGACCTTTCCGGCACCACCGGTGGCCAACAGAGTGATCTTACTTGAAAACGTCTTGACCTTATGATTGAGAACATCAAGAACATAGGCACCGTAACAGCGATTTGATTGTTCTGGTTTCTTTGAAATTTTCAATTCGGAAATGAGATCTATTGCTGTATGGTTCTCGAAAACTTCAATATTTGGGTGTTCAAATACTGCAGTGACAAGCGCACGCTCAATTTCACGACCCGTCAAGTCGTCAGCATGAAGGATCCTTCTTTTACTATGACCACCCTCCCGGGTCAAATCGTAGGTATCTCCTCGAGTCGTAAACTTCACGCCCCATTCAATAAGGTTTTTTATGACGTCCGGGCCTTCGGCAACGACCATTTTAACAATATCTTCATGGCAGATTCCAGCGCCGGCAATCATTGTGTCTTCGCTGTGCGAATCAAAGGTGTCTTCTTCCGAAAAAACCGAGGCAATACCGCCTTGGGCGTAATTTGTTGCAGATTCGGTAATTTCCTTTTTGGTAACAAGCGCAACTCTACCGTGATTCGCCGCTTGCAGGGCATACGACAAACCAGCTATACCACTGCCAATTACCAGAAAATCAGTCTCAATCTGCATGAATTCCCCCAATTTAATGCACCAGGATGTTGTTGAAGTTAAGATTATCTATCCCTCTATCTAATTTTGTCAATTCATTTTCACAAAATTTCAGAAGAAATATCTCAGCGTAATAATCAATACTTTATACTACGATTGAAAACCATGGGGCAATTTGGAAAACAATACATGGCAGGAAGTTTTTTTATGCCTTTTTAAGAGTAAGAGACCAGGTTTACAATTTTGAGCCTATCTACAAAGATATGTTTGGGAATTTCTTCTAACTTTACTTCGCAAGAACTTTAAAAAATCGAACCAAATAATCAACTCCAGACCAAATGGTAATAATAGTGGCAATCCAGAGATAAAAAATTCCAACATTGTGCATGTTAACTAGGAATAAAGATGATTTCAGGCCAAATAGCCAATGATATTCATAATGCAGAAGGAGCCCAAGAATTGCCACAATCTGGAAAATAGTTTTGTATTTGCCTAGATTGCTTGCCTCAATGACAATTCCTTCGCTAGAAGCAATACCTCGTAAACCGGTAATAATAATTTCCCTGCTTAGGATAACAAGTACCATCCATGCTGGGACCCTATCGAAAGGAATAATCATTATTAAAGCGGCCATGACAAGGAGCTTGTCAGCAATCGGATCAAGGAATTTCCCTAATACCGTGATAATACCCATGCGCCTGGCTAGGTAGCCATCCAGCCAATCCGTGAATGACGCGATAGCAAACAGGACAGTAGCAATAAATCCGGCAGATTTGGAAGGTGACGTGAGTATCACCGCCATGGGTAGAACAACCAATATCCGCGAAAGTGTAAGAAAATTCGGGAGATGCCGCAGAGCACTTTTCTGATTAATATCCATCGAAAACACCTAATTACTTTGGTAGGTTTTTTGGTAACTCAGAACCCTTGAGATATAGTTACGCGTCTCTTGGTAAGGAGGGACTCCGCCATACTGATTTACTCTTGACAAGCCGGCATTATAGGCAGCAAGGGCAAGGGTCACATCACCCTTGAAGGTGTCAAGAAGGAAGCGAAGGTATCGGACCCCTCCGCGGATGTTGTCCTTGGGGTCAAACGAATTCGGTACCTTAAGACCCTGCGCGGTTTTTGGCATCAATTGCATTAACCCCTGTGCACCTTTTGGAGAAACCGCGTTAGGGTTATATCCTGACTCCGCATGGATGACAGCTTTTACAAGATTCTTGTCTACGCCATATTCTGATGCAACAGACTTGACAATTGGCTCGAATTCATCTGGGTTCCGGCAGAAAGCTCCAATTTTGAAGTTAGTCCGCAACTTTCTGTCTTTTTTCAGGTCCCGCATAAAAATCTTGAATCGACGGTCGGTTGGAGCGTCAGTGAAGTGCATGACACCTTCATCGTCGACATATTTATAAATATCTGCCAAGGAAATTGATTGAAATAAAAGGAGGAGGGGAAGCAGAAAGAAAAAAATAGAGGGTTGAGAACGGCCAAAATGCATAGTTTCCTCCTTTCATCAAATAACAACAATCTTGAAAATATAGACCATAATTTCAAATTCTACAATATAGTAAATCGGGATTATTGAATAATAATCGATGGATCAGGTGTTATGATCAATATTTTACTTTTACTTTCCTTCCGTGGTACTATTTAAAACATTAATTACTTCAAGAAGCGAGGAATAAATGTATCAATTAAAAATCACCAGTAGTTTTGCCTCTGCCCATAACCTCATGAATTATCAGGGAGATTGCGAGAATTTGCACGGTCATAACTGGAAAGTTGATGTTTCAGTTACAGCACATAACCTAGACAAAGCTGGGCTGGGAATTGATTTTAAAACGCTGAAAGCAGAAACAAAATTACTCCTAAAAACACTTGACCACAAACATCTTAACGAACTCGCACCTTTTAAAGATGTATCACCATCATCGGAAAACATTGCTCGGTATATTTATCAAGAACTCTCACGCACTTTAAACAACGACAACATAAAGGTGGAGTCCATTACGGTATGGGAATCTGATTTTGCCTGTGCAAAATATTATGAGTAATCATACTGCAAACATGGTTGAAATATTTTCTTCAATCCAGGGAGAGGGGTTGCTCGTCGGAGTGCGGCAAGTATTTCTTCGTTTCCATGGATGTACCTTGGATTGCCACTATTGCGATTCAGGGACTACGCGCATTGCCTCAATTCCAAAGTTCTGCCAAATGGAAAGTACTCCAGGACGACAGGATTTCACAGAAGTCATGAATCCGGTATCCCTCGAGTATATAAAAGAATTGTTATCAAAATGGGTATCGCAACTACCTAATGCACACCATTCAATTAGCCTCACGGGCGGAGAACCTCTACTGCAGGTTGAACAATTGCTTAAATATCTGCCGGAATGGCGCGAAATTTTACCGATCTATCTGGAAACCAACGGAATACATTTTCCTGAACTGTCAAAGTGCATTGATTTTTTAGACTATATATCTATGGACTTCAAACTTCCATCCACCACAAAATCCCATGCTTATTGGGAGGAACATCGGAAGTTTCTTAAAATCGCAGCCCAAGGCAATGTTTATGTGAAAATAGTTGTTTCCAAGGAAACACCCAAATCGGAAATCAGGAAGACATGTGAAATAATAGTATCCGTCAATAGTAATATTCCCCTAATAATTCAGCCGATGACAACATCAAACGGCATCGATACCATCCCGTTCTTATCATTGTTCGAATTTCAGGAAGAAGCATGCAGATATTTGAAAGAAGTGCGTATCATTCCTCAAACACATAAATACATGCAACTTCTATAAAGTTCAGTTGGAGAAAATACATGATAGTCGAAGAAATGACGATGGGTGAATTTGAAGACGGACTCAAGACAACGAAAAGTGTACTAATACCATTTGGTTCAGTAGAAGAACATGGCTATCACTTGCCGCTGTCAACTGATACGATCCAGGCGTATGAAGTAAGTAAGGCTGCAGCCCAAATTATCCCGCTTTTCATTGCGCCACCGGTTCACTACGGGTGTTGCAGATCAACGTCTTGTCACCCAGGAACAATTTCCATTACTACTAATACCCTGCAATGTCTCATGAAGGATATTGTCCGTTCTTTATATTCCCATGGTCTTAGAAATTTCATAGTGTTAACCGGGCATGCGGGCGCAACTCACAAAATGGCTCTCATTGATGCAGGAGAAGAGCTTCTAACGGAGCTTCCAAATAGTAAGTTGGCAGTACTATCAGAATACGATCTGGCATTCACTGAAGGCAGAGAAATTATCGAAACAATCGGTGATTCTCATGCCGGAGAAATAGAAACATCAAGGATTATGTATTTATACCCGAATCTTGTAAAAGGCGCAGGTGAACGGGAATTCCCCGATTTCCCTCAAGGCATTCTAGTCCGTAACAAAAGAAAATATTGGACTAATGGCGTCTGGGGAGACCCAACGAAAGCAACATCTGACAAAGGACGTAGAATTAACGAACTGGTTGTCGGAAAATTGATAGAATTTGTCGATATCTTGGAAAAGTTTTCAGAAAAATAAACTGACATAGAATCAGGCAAAATTTCTCTACATTCAGAACATTCACCACGTACTTTACATAATATATCTTATCAGACATAACAACTATCGTGAAAGAAACCCAGCGTTCATGCAGTCATCTTCTAGTCCTTTGTATCCATTCGTACAAGAAACTTTATATTATCGACCCACCTCGCCGTAACGGCGCAAATAGATACTCCAATCCATTTACCTTGATCACGTAGACGGTCTGCAGCATACTGCCCAACTTACCTTCCGGAAATCCTTTATTAGCAAGCCAGACAACATAGGGTT
>Ga0351902_1024_pt1 | contig 46502 bp, 44 predicted proteins | sample BONcelHT113001D5_FD_205828 | JGI IMG/M metagenome (GOLD analysis project Ga0351902, IMG submission 205828) | Enriched cells from coal bed in the Powder River Basin, Montana, United States - BONCAT cells T11 rep1 HSBNCT.T11.300.1.D5 ...
TTTAAAAAATATTTAATAATATGCAAAATTAATTAATTTACTTAATAATAAATAATTAAATATATTCTATAACAAATAGAATTAAATCTAAAAACACTTTTAAATTGTAAATATGTATTAAATAAGGGAATAATACATCTTTAAAATATATTTAAAATAGATTAAGCGTGAAATTAATATCATTTAACATAATTAATTATATGGAGGAACTTTAAGTGGCAAAAGGCCTGATTAGAATAGTTTTAGACATATTGAAACCGCATGATCCTATTATACCCTATTATGCTAAGTATTTAAGTGAAATAACTGGTGTAGAGGGTGTAAATATTACTTTGATGGAAATTGACAAGGAAACCGAGAATATAAAGGTAACTATTCAAGGTAATGATCTTAATTTTGAAGAAATTTCCAATGCCATTGAGGAGTATGGTGGATCCATCCATAGTGTAGATGAAGTAGTAGCGGGTAAAACAATGGTGGAAGAGGTTACTACACCTCAGGACTGATCTTAAAATGGTTGATGAAGATAAAAAATCCTTTAAAATTTCCCCAGATTCTTTATTAAAGAAATTTGTCTGGAAAAAAAAAGTTATATCTGGGGATGAAGTTGACACACAAACTGAATTAAATCAGATTATAATAGATGAATCAAAAAAAAATAAAATCAAAGATGCTAAATTAACTTTTGATAAATTTAAAGAGGAATATGGAAATTTTGAAGAATTTTTAAATCAAATTAAACTAATTGATACTGATCTTTCGGCTAATGATTTGAATAAGATTCTTGATCTTGTTTCCACTCCTCAATTATCAGATGCCATGCAAAAAATCACGGGTTATAATGGAGTTATACCTTTTTTAAAACCAGTTAATAATAAAAAATTAATGGGGAAAGTTTTTACTGCCAAAACCCACGAATTGGACTGGGGAACTTCTGTAAAAGCTATTGAAATGGCTCAAAAAGGCCAAATATTGTTTATTCTTTCTGAAGGATACCAAAATGCAGTTTGGGGAGAATTAACATCTAAAAGTGCTCAAATGAAAGGTATACGTGGAACAATTATTTATGGCGCTTGCCGAGACGCTGGCTCCATTAAAAAGATGGATTATCCTGTATTTTCTAAAAATATTGTTCCTAATGCTGGAAAACCTATTTTAGAAGGAAAATTCAACATAAAACTTGTCTTTGAAGGATTTGAGATTAATCCTGGAGATTATGTATTGGGAGATGAGTGTGGTGTTGTTCTAATCCCTCAAAATGTTTTTGAAGATGTTATAAAATCTTTATGGGAAATCAAAAACAACGAAATGAACATTATTATCAGCATATTGGAGGGGAAACATCTTCTTCAAATAATTGGGCTAAATAAATGATGTTGTCCATTTCTTGTCAATTTTGATTTTTAAATTATTCTTGCAATGTAAAAATTACTAGGTGTTTTAATGTCTTCTAATGAAAACGAGATTGAAAAAGTTGATGTTCTTGAGTTTATTAAAGAACATAAAAAACAAATAATCATTTCTTTTATCGCTGCAGCGATACTTGTTTTTGCATTAACTGTTGTTGTTGGTTTAGAAGACGTTTTATTGGTTCTTGAGCGAACTAATTTGTGGCTTTTTGCTTTTAGTTTTGTACTAGAAGCAGGTATAATGTTGTTATGGACTTTAAGGTGGAAGATGATACTTGACCTAATTGATGAATCTCCCCGTTTTAGTAGTTTATTTGTCATGCTTTTTGCCAGCTTATTTGGGAATAATGTAACTCCTGGTGCTGCCGGCGGAGAACCATTAAGGGCATATCTTCTCAGAGAGGTTAAAGGAACTCCTTTTGAAATTGGATTTGCTTCATCCACGGTGGACAGGGTATTTGAATTTTTACCTTTTATTGCTATATCTATTCTTTCAGCTATTCTTATTTTAACTTGGGACTTATCTATTTTCACTAGAATTTTTATAACGGTCTTGATAGTTTTGTGTATAATTTTTTTCAGCTTGATAATTTACGCAGGCATTAATAAGGAAATTGCCCAAAGGATTATTTTATCTCTGGCAAGATCTGTATTTCCTTTTTTTTTGAAAATAACTCGCAGAAAGATCAATTTTTCAGATATACGTGAAAAATTAATATTTTACATAAATCGCTTCAATTTAGGTTTTTCTACTGCATTAAAGGATAGAAAAGTACTCATATACGGGGTTTTTCTTTCATTTGGTATGTGGGGTTTGGATATGGTACGCTTATATGTTTGTTTTTGGGCTGTTGGAATTCAACCCCCTATTCTCCCATTGGTCATTATTTATACTGTTGGAATTTTAATTTCTCTTCTTCCACTTCTCCCGGGTTCTTTGGGAATTCGAGAAGCTACTCTGGTGGGTCTTTTTGCCGTAGCAGGAATTTCTGCTGACTATGTTATGGCTGCCAGTATTATTGATCGAGTGGCAAGTTATATTGTTCCTACTATTATTGGTGCTTTTGCTGCTTTTTATTATGGAAAAATCATTATAAGCGAAAATAAGTCTAAATCTGCTAAATAAGTAATTGCTTTAGAAAGCTATTTATAGTGCTTTATTTTGTATTATATTTGATTCGGAGTTTATTAATTGTTATTGCTTATTAAATAAGTCACCAAAAGGTATTTAAAGGGAAAATTACTTTTAATATCAATATCTTTATTATATAGTTTTATCGAAACATTTATATATGGCATCAGGAGAATAATTAAATATAAATAATATATATAAAATTTTCGGTTTTAATTATGAAGATTTTGGGAACTATTTCGCATATCTCCAACAAGGGAAACATTATTGCAAGATCAAGCAGCACGCCTGCTCTTGGATTGACTGTTTTTACTGAAGATAAAAATAAAATTGGCAAAGTACACGATGTTTTTGGTCCTACTAAAGAACCATATATTACTATAAAGCCATTTCGTTCTAGAGATTCTAAGAAACAAATTGATATCAACCGCGTTGGAGCAGTTTTGTATATTTCATCAAAACCTGTGAAAAAATGGGGGCGTAAAAAACGAAAGAAAAAATGAAAAGTGATGTTTCTGAAGTTGAAAAGGAAACAAAATGCCCAGAATGTGGCTCTGAAGATCTAATTGGGGATTACGAAAGAGCTGAAATAGTTTGTGGTGGATGTGGTCTTGTTATCGATGATAACTTAGTAGACATGGGTCCGGAATGGAGGGCATTTGACCATGAACAAAGAGATAAACGTACCAGGGTAGGAGCACCAATAACTTATACTATCCACGATAAAGGTCTATCGACCATGATTGACTGGAGAAATAAAGATATTTATGGTAGAGATATCCCTGCCAGAAACCGTGCACAATGGTATCGTTTAAGAAAATGGCAAAGAAAAATTAGAATTTCTGGTGCAACAGAAAGAAACCTTGCATTTGCCTTAAGTGAACTCGACAGGGATTCTTCCAGATTAGGATTACCTAGAAGTGTAAGAGAAGCAGCATCAGTAGTTTATAGAAGTGCTGTGGAAAATAAACTAATTAGGGGAAGAAGTATTGAGGGCGTAGTTGCGGCATCATTATATGCTGCTTGCAGGCGTTGTAATGTGCCTAGAACCTTAGATGAGATAGCTGAAGTCTCTAGGGTTAGTAAAAAAGAAGTAGGTAGAACTTACAGGTTCCTTACGAGGGAATTAAATATTAAACTTCCTCCGACTTCTCCTGTAGATTATGTTCCTAGATTTGCCAGTGAACTGGGATTATCTGGTGAAGTACAATCTAAGGCTATTGAAATAATTGAAAAAGCAATGGAAAAGGGACTTACCTCAGGTAGGGGTCCTACTGGTGTAGCTGCAGCTGCTTTATACATTGCATCTGTTTTGCTGGGTGAACGAAAAACTCAAAGAGATGTGGCAGATATTGCGGGCGTTACCGAAGTAACAATACGTAATCGGTATAAAGAGCTAACTGAACAGCTTGATATGGGTGTAACATTATAATTTAATTATAATTCGCACCTAATATTTTTTTTATTTTAATATGCTACTTACTTATCAATCTGAATTATTTAAAAAATAATTAATATTAATGATTATTAGCTCATTTAAATAAATAATAAATTAGTTATTGTAATATTAAATCTTATTTTGAATACTTTTCAATAGAATCTATCAATTCTAATATAACCTCTTGACTGTTTCCACCATTGTAATCTTCCAGATTTTCCTGATATTTTGAGAGATTATTCAGAAATTTTTTCAGGTTATCGTTATTTATTTCTTCATGGAATTCACCATAACCCAATTTTTCTAGATATATTGCATTTAATATCTGTTCAAACTGACCTTTGACTGGAATACTAAAAACTGGTTTTTTTAAATATAGAGCTTCGCTTATTAATGTAAAACCACCGTTAGTAATCACAGCCCGAGAATTTTGTATATCTTCAAAGAATTCGCTTTCATTAAATGGTTTGAACTCTAAATTTCCATCCTTTTTATCCAGATCAAATCCATATATCACAAATTTTTCACCAAAACTTTTCAAGGTTTTTAGCAACTTTTCATTGGATTTACTGGTTTGATAAACTAGAATATGGCCGCCATACTCTCCCTTGAGGCCCATAATCTCTTTTCTAAGAACCGGAGGATAAATAATGGTCTTTTCAGGATTTTTTATTTCAGGACAGAAATAACTTATAATAATGTATCTCTCAGGTCTAACAATAAATGATCTTACAACCCCTTCTGCTTTTAATTTCTCTGCCCTATATTTATCAGGATATTCTATATTACAACGGGTAATTACGTGCATATTATCAATGCTGATAAGGGGAATTCTTAGTAAATTACTTAAGAGACTTGCGTAAAACTCAAAATCAGAAACAATAATTTGGGGTTTAAAATCCCTGGCAATTTTGTATAAAAGCTTTAAATTACTGTTTAAATCTCTAGGAAGTGTTTTCATGGCTTTAACAAAAGTTTTCCTGTTTTTAACTGCATTATTCTCATAAACAGTATTAAATCCATGGATTTCATGCACATTATCAAATTTTTGAGAAAGATATTTATATGCCCGGTCACTGGCAAAAATAAGGATATCATACTTTTTAATCAACTCTTCAAGTATTACCGCACTCCTCATGGCGTGGCCCAGCCCTTCACCACAAACTGAGTAAATAACTCTTTTTTTCTGATTAATGATTACATTATTTTCATTCTCTATTTCATCATAAATATCTAAAGAGGATGATGATTTATTTAAATAGGGCTTCGATCTTTTTAAATCGATAGAAGAACTATTATTCTCTCTTAAATCATCATCTTTTAAAGATTCGTCTTCATCATAACCAAATGTGTAGTTCAATTCATCTGCTGAAATTTTTTTCCCCATGAAATCATAAATAGTACTTTTGCTGTATTTAAATACAAGACTTTTAAGGCCTTCTTTTTCTAATCTTCGAATTGATACCAGAACATGGGGCTTTCTTAGTACCTTAAAAGGGCTTATTTTTCCTATCCTTTCAATATAATCACTATCTTCTCCAAAATCTAGCGACTCATCAAAACCATTTACCTCTTGGTGTAGTTCTCTTCTTGAAATAATCCCGTAACAGCCAGCTCCATGTGGTTTTATTGACTCAACCATAATCATGAATCTGTTTGCGAATTCATGAAGTATTTTATCTCTTTTTTTATCAGATAGTGGAATCATTTGAGTAATGGCTATTCCCAATGATTTATCTTCAAATTCTTCCACAGCATCTTTCAAGTATCCCTCAGTTAAAATTAAATCTGAATCAAGGAATAGAAGAAGTTCCCCTTGTGCTATTTTTGCACCATTATTTCTTCCATAAGCAGGTAAACCTCCTTCAACAACTACACAACCATAAGATCTAGAAATTTCTCGAGTTTTATCTTTTGATTGAGCATCTGCAATTATAATTTCATAATCTTTAAATTCTTGTTCTTTTATACTGTCTAACAGCGCGGGAAGGTATTCTTCTTCATTGAAGGTAGGTATAATAATACTAATTTTTTTCATTTTATCTATCTCATTGAAACAAAATATTGTAATTCTATTAATTTTTAAACTTAATAAATTATAAATCTTAGTTATGATAATATAATGTTTTTTTATGGGTCCTGTCCAAATAGCTGAATTATAAAATTCATGAATAATTTTTATATTTTTAAATATTTATCTGGCATTATTTCCATTAATTGTCATGTATTTGACGAACTGAAGTATGAGAAGAAGTTTCCAGATATAAAAAACCCATCACTTTTACCTTCAAGGTATTTTGAAAGATCATTCAAGAGAACCATTTCATTATATTTGTTTGAAATATGAAAAATTATTTTTCCATCTTGTTTTTCAATTGAAATTACAGAATAATCATTTAAATCAATATTTTCACTAGGCCCTATAACTGTTATTTCATAATAATCTGTGTTGGATCCTAAAATACCTAAAACAACTCTAAAGATAATTAAAAACGCAATTACTAGGCTGGGGTTAATTAAATTTTTAAAAGAAAAAGGCATTTTAAGTGAATACATACCGATAATGCCTGAAAGACCCACCAGTGCAGGGGTGGACAATAAACCTCCATCTATCAATCCAATAAGGGTGGTTGAAATTGAAAATATTATAATGACCCTATGATATTCTCTTCTTTCTCCAATGGAAAAAAGACCCATTATATAAACCAATGGAAATATTATGATAATTAAAAGCCCTAAAGATGGCACATAATTTAATAGTGAAGTTCCGACATGAACCCCCGAAGGCACAGTAACTACTGATGATATAAAAGGCCCTAACACTGATTTAAATATATGGCTGTGAAGTATACTGCTGGATGTAGGGTTAGGGACCAGAGAAACAAATGTAGTGAATATGGAAACATTAAAATATGCTCTAACCCATATTTCAAGAATAATCCCTAAAATATATGTCAATATAACCAGTATTATGGCTCTTTTAAGAAAATCATTTCCTTTCCAATCTTCAAAATCCTTGAAATAATTTAATTTGTTTCTTATATAACCATCTGAAATAAAAAGAGGGCTCAAAAACATCATACTTCCCATAAGAACAAAAAATAAGACATCTTTACCTTTTGAAGAACCCATTAAAAAAATCTGGGTAAATGGCCTTATATATATGTCCAGACTATCATATTTCAGGATAAAAAAGCCTAAACATAACAAAAGGGCACCAATGATGGTTATTTTGTTTTTATAAATATAAGATAAGATTTTCAAGATAAAGCCCCATAAAAATAATTTAAAACATTTCTAAAAATTTAAGATAAACTAATTTCCGCATATCACAAAATTTAGTTAGTTATAAATCAGTTTGATAATTATAATTTAATTAATTACATCAATGCAATTTTCATTTATTATTTTTTAGTTAAATAATTTGAGTATTATTTAAATTGAAATAATTAATTTTTAAATATATTAAATTTTAATGTAAAAAACATTATTAAATATTATATGTACTCTGGTCCTAAATAGTTGTATGGAAATTAACTTAATATATCTTATTATTTTGGCCATTACTGGTATCGGAGTGGGTTTTGCTACGGGACTTCTGGGAGTGGGTGGTGGATTTATTTTGGTACCTGTTCAATTTTTCCTGCTACAATCTTTAGGTATAGATCCTGATACGGCCATTCGAATTGCTTTTGGCACTAGCCTAGCTGTTATGCTGCCAACAGCATTAAGTGGAGTATATATTCATTATAAAAATAGTTCTGTTCTTGTGAAACCTGCAATATACATGGGATTGGGAGGATTTTTTGGGGGATTAGTGGGAGGTTTCATTGCCACACACATTCCAGGCAATATCTTAAAACTTTTATTTGGGTTTTTGGTTTTCTTCGTGGTTATCAACTTTTTAAGTCATAAAAATCCTGAGGGGGATAGAAAAAAGATTTTAGATTTTTATCATCTTATCTTTTATGGAATTCTAGCCGGAATTGCATCGGGACTTTTGGGAATAGGTGGAGGAATTGTTTTAATTCCGATCATGGTCATTTTATTAGGATTTTCTATGATTGAAGCGGTAGGAACTTCTACAGCTGTAATAATTTTAACATCAGTGGGAGGCATAATTTCGTATGTATTTAATGGATTGGCCGCCCCAGGACTACCAGAATATTCATTGGGATATATAAATATTCTTCAATTGGTTATTTTGGCAGGTTTCAGCATACCAATGGCCCGGGCGGGTGCAAAAATAGCACATAAATTCCCAGAAAATATTTTGAGATATACTTTCTCTATAATTCTTATTTATATTGGTTTAAAGATGATTGGTGTTTTTGAATTTCTTAAAATTCCATTATAACTAGTTAGTCTAGAAATAAGATAATATAACTTAAAAAATATATTTAAAAATTATTAAAATAAAAAAGTATTAACATTATTTTATTAAAACAGCAGTACCCGAGGCCGTGATCATAATTTCACTACCCTTTAATCCACCAATATCTGTATAATCTATTTCTATCTCAATGATGGCATTAGCCCCTATTTTTTGTGATATCTCCATTATTTTGGATAAAGCTGCTTTACGACCAAATTCCATTTGTTTAAAAATTACAGGATCTTTTGAAGATCCTTTATTGTATAATTCCAAATTTGGTTTAAATATGTACTCACTATTCATAATTCCATAATTTTTGGAAATTGTCTTGCCATGAATTTCTGATGTATTTACAGCCAACACATTGAATTGGCTTAAATCTATTGATTCTGGGTCGTATGTTTCATCTTTGGATTCATTGTTTTTTGATTTATTTCTACTGGTTAAATTTAAAGTTAAACCGGATAATATATTTCCAATATATCCCAGTACGTAGGTTATTGTTCCTAGAAAAAGCACAAAAATCAGATAATTTACCAGAATAGGAAATGCGGCCTGAAAAGCCAGTCCTAAACCGCCTAAAGTAATTATGCTGAGACTAATAGGTTCTTTAGGGAATACCCAAGATCCTATATTTATTAAAAGAAATATTAAAAGTGCACTTATGGCGCCAGTGGTTTTTCCGTACTTTTTTCGAGCCACATATGTTTCAGTATAACCTGCAATAAGTGGCGAAACGATAAAAGAAATATTAAAACCAAATATGGCTATATGGCCTTTTACACAAATAACTGCTGATAAAAAACCCACAGCAGTACCTATTAGTATGGCAGCAATGCCCCATTTTTTTTCAGAGAAAAAATATTTTGCACGGGATGGGAGGGATTTTTTTGACATGATATCCTGTTTTACTTATTCAATTAGTTTGCTTAAAATGTTATGTTTATAGATATTATTTATCCTCAAAATAAACTGCTGTTCCAGAGACACTTACCAGTATAGTATTTCCCATAGTGCCTCCTAAGTTATGATAAACTATTCTAACACCTACAGCGGCGTTAGCCCCTAATTTTTTACACTTCTCCTCCATACTTTTTATTGCAATATCTCTGGCTTTTTGCAATTCTTCTTCATAGGCTGAAGTTCTACCACCCACCACATCTCTAACACCAGAAAACATATCTTTATACACATTTGCACCTAACAAAGCCTCGCCACTTACTAAACCATAATATTCTTTAATATTTTTACCTTCAATGTTAGGAGTAGTTAAAATCAGCATTTTTTCCCTCTTTAAGTTTTATTATTTATTATTAATTCACTAGAAATCTTTAAAATTTTTTCTATAATTATATCAGCTTTTATTTTATAAATCAATACTATACTTATTTTTAAAAAATTTTATTAACTATCAAATAACTATTAAACCTAATAATTGAAATAAACTATCAAAATTTAAATATAATTAAATTTAAGATAAAACGATACTAATGAAATGAGGACAATTAAATGCCGAAAAATAATAAAATAAACTGGGCCATTATTTTGGTGGGCACAGTACTAATTCTTTCACCATATTTGGGAGAAATGATTCTTAGCCAAATTTCAGGTATGCTACTCACACTTTTATTTCTTTTGATATTCTTTACAGAATTTAATGATAAAGACTTTAATAGCCCAAATACTAAAAAAACTAACTTGGTTTGGCTTATTATTGCTGTTTGTTCATTATTATTTGGAATTTCTTTAATGTTCCATATTTTTTTATACGCTTTTATATTTCAAACATGGCTCTACATTGTGGGATTGTTATTAATGTCATATGGGGTCCTTCTTTTTTATATAAAAGATGAAAATGAATATAAAAAGAATCTTCGAATTATCTTTTTATCTCTAGGTTTATTCTATATTTTAATGGGATTTGGAATCATAGATTCCATGTATTTAGGTATAATTATTGGTCTGGCTATGATTGGATATGGCTATTTAATGATGGAATAAAAAAATAAGTTGTAAATTAAATATAATTTATTCATGGAATTAATAAAACACAATTAACAATATTAGAACATTAAAATAGCCAAAAAATTATTTAAAAAATAAAAGACTTCATTTGCATTAATTCTACATATTAATATTGCAATCTGAAGAGTTATAATCAAAATAAATAATTTAAAAAAGTTATTTTACATTCGTCCATATAAAGCTAATCCTAACCAAACCAAAATAAATGCTCCAAAAACTATGTAAAGCATAGTTCGGGTCTTCCGCACTTTTTTTTGATTTTCAAAAAGAATTTTTTGGCATTTGTCAGAACAAGTTTTTTCTTCTAAAGGGATGGGAACGCTGCAAACAGCACAGTGTCGATGTGGTTTTGTCATTTTTAAGCCTCTTTAATTAATTAATCTAAAATTTTATCATAATGTGATTTAGGATATGATTTTGATGTTTTTCTAATCTTAGTTATTCTGGAATAATGGTGGTCCCAATTTTATCATTCAAAACATTTAAAAGATTTTCAGGATAATTTCCATTTGCTATTATGGTTTTTATTCCAGATCGTTTTATCATTTGAATGGCGGTCATGTCAAAGAATTCGTATGTTCCTGCTTTAACCTCTTTGTCTGATAGAAATTCCATCATTTTACTCGCGGTTACTTCGGTGTAAAGTTTTGCATCGGGGTTTTTATTTGGATCTTTGTCATATAAACCATCAACGGAGGTCAGGTTGATTATTAGATCTGCTTTTACAAATTCTGCTAGAATAGCTCCTACTGCATCAGTACTATGGGCTGGTTCTGTACCACCCATAACCACTATTCTGTTGCTTGTTGAATATTCCAATGCATGGTGGAAGTTTTCTGGAACAGAAGGATATGCATTATCTCCAAGTGCCATAATTAAGAGCTTAGCATTTAACCGGGTAACATCAATACCTATATCGTCACAATTTGCCTCTCCGCCCTGTAAATTTCTAGCTATATTTATATAATCCCTAGCAGGTTGCCCACCACCTACCACTACAAATATTTCATGCTGGTCTTTCAGTGAGTCTAAAATTTCTGCGTAAGCTTTGAACTTCTGGTGGTCATATTCTTTTATTATAATGGATCCGCCAATAGTAATTACAATTTTCATGATGATCACCTAGCCAATTATTGATTAGCCACTTATTAATAAATTTATTTATTTTTTAGGATTAATTAGTAATCTTGAACTAATACTTAAGCCCTTTTAATTAATTATTAAATTTTAATTAAATTTAGTTGTATGGCATTATTTTAATTTATTAAATTTTAGTATATAAATAATGACTTTAAAAGTAACTTACAAAAATTAGAAATATTAATTATTAATATTTGTATCTTCAAAATCATATTATAGGAGTTCAAGCAAATTATTAAATCATATTATTTTAGGTATAACTTTTATACAATAGAATGACAGAGTTTATACACTTATAATAATGATATTTAAGGAATAATTTGATATTTAATAATGGATTAATATTTGATTTAAGGATGTTTAATGATGAAATTATTCATAGTAAAAGCTTTAGAAATTATCCCTGGCCGTTATCAATATATATGACTGTCAGTTACATTATTACCGGTGATTGTGTTTAAATCATCTTTTTTTTGACAATTAATATTAATATCTTAATTTAGTGTTTTATCATTAAAATTAAACTTATAAAACTTATAATTCAGGGGAGAGAATATTGACTGAAATATCATCAAAGGAACTTTACGAATTTAAAAGAACTTTACAAGAGCTTTCTGATAAAAAAGGAAGAGGAACTGAACTTGTATCGGTTTATATTCCGCGGGACAAACAGATTAGTGATGTTGTCAAGCACATGAGAGATGAACAGGGCCAAAGTGCCAATATTAAGAGTAAATCCACTAAAAAAAATGTTCAATCTGCCATAGAAGTAATTATGCAGAGATTAAGACTTTTTCCCACCCCGCCTGAGCGAGGATTAGTTCTTTTTGTAGGCATGATTCCTCGAGGTGGCCCAGGTACAGAAAAAATGGAAACTTATGTATTTGAACCTCCAGAACCCATACAGACCTACACTTATCACTGTGATTCTGAATTTTTCCTAGAACCTCTTAAGGAAATGCTTGCAGATAAAGATGTTTATGGTCTGGCAGTTTTAGATAGAAAAGAAGCTACTATTGCTACTTTAAAAGGAAAAAGAGTGGATATCGTTAAAACTTTAACTAGTGGGGTCCCTGGAAAACACAAAGCAGGGGGACAGTCGCAGAGAAGATTTGACCGTGTTATTGAACTGGCTGCGCACGAATTCTTGAAAAAAATCGGAAAACATATTAATGATTCATTTTTACCAATACCTGATTTAAATGGTGTTATTTTGGGAGGTCCAGGACATACCAAGGAAGATTTCTTAAAAGGAGATTATATGCACCATGAAATAAAGAATAAAGTTATTACAACTGTTGATACTTCTTATACTGGTGAATTTGGTATAAGGGAAGTTATTGATAAGTCAATGGATGCTTTAGCGGAAATGGAGGTAATCCAGGAGAAAAAACTGGTTCAAAAGTTCTTACATGAACTTGTAAGTGATGATGGTTTGGCCTCTTATGGTGAGAAAGAAGTTAGACATAATTTGCAGATGGGAGCTGTAGAGATATTACTATTATCTGAAGATATTTATTCTCAAAGAAAAACTTATGTATGTTCTGTTTGTGGACATACTTCTGATTACACTTATAAAAATGCAAATGAAGAGTCTGAAAAAATATGCAAAAAGTGCAATGAAAAAATGAAAATAACGGAATCCAAGGATGTTATTGATGACTTTGTAGAGATGGCCGAGGAAGTAGGGTCCGATGTGGAAATTATATCTACAGAAACAGAGGAAGGAATCCAACTTTTACGTGCTTTTGGAGGAATAGGGGCTGTATTACGGTATAGGGTGTAGCTATTTTTTAGCACTTTTTAAATTAGCCACATTATTTATTTTTTTATCTTATTATTTCCCATTTTTTCTTAAATTAGTTTAATATTTACCATCTTATCTTTTTTAGATTACCCTACCATGAAACTTTTAATTATCCATAATGTACATGGGTAAAAAATAGCTTCCAAGTCGGCGATATATGACTTACTGGATAGAATGCCTATATTACCATAACCTATTTTTAGATAAAATAATGTGTAACCATTAAAAATAGCTAATGATAATGATAAAGGGTGTAAAAACTTAAATAAAACACCGGATACTAATATGAATAATGTAAATAAATTTAAACCTTTTAAAAAGACCAGTGTTCCATTTTTTCCTAAAATTACAGGCATTGTTTTTAATCCTGCTTTTTTATCGGATTCAATATCTTTAATATCAAAGAACATGGTATTGGCCATGACTTTGGTACATATATACAAAAATAGATAAATCAAGCTAATATCAAAGAGTGATATTTGAGATAATACAATTAAAAATGTCCCCCAAGATCCCCACATAAATGCTAAGTATAAATTCTTAAAAGCAGCTATTTTCTTTGTAAATCCCTTTAAAACACTATTATAAAGTAATGACAATACCATTAACACCATAACAAATACCATAAGTGCTAACTTGAATACCCAAATTAATAAAACGACCATTAATGCTATATATAAAATATTTAATTGCTGGCTTCTTTTTTTATTTAAAAAATTTGCTCTTTCTGGATTGGTTTCTGCATCTTTTTCTAAATCTTTATAATAATCATAGTTATAAGCGATTAATGGTAATAAAAAAGAAATAAATATTATTCTAAAATCTAATGGGAGATTAAATATTAATAATGTAGTAATATTTAAGGAAGGCCCCCATAATGCCGGCAGATATCCTCCATAAATTAAGATATTTTTTATAAAGCCCGAAATATTAAAAAAATTAAAAAAAACTCTATTTGAGAATAAAGGGATATAATCCCTAAAATTATTTATTAAGAAATTTTTATATGTCATGTTAATAACATTTTTATTACTAACATTAATATTTTATTATTTATTTTTAAATAATTATTACTTTTAAATTTTTAAAACCATTTTAATTTATTTCATATAAATCCAAAAAAACAATTTTCCTTTAAATATTTAATTTTAACTTAATTAAAAAAAATTGAGATAGAAAGTTAGGGTAACGATAAATTATCCTAATCTTTTTACTTGTATTAAAGATTCCACAGGCACATCGCCCACCAGTGAAATTCCTTTTTTATCAATTAATACAATAACGGCTGTAGGTACTGCCCCATGTTCTTTTAAGACCTTAATAACTTCAGTTATAGTTCGGCCACTGGTGATAACATCATCTACAATAACTACTCTTTTACCATTTACTGGGGCAAAATTACTACTTATTGCTCCTTCGCCATCTTTTCCTTTTCTGTGTTTAATAGGGTGGAAAACAGCTATTGATGTTTCAAGTCCGGATTCTACATCCATTACATCTGCCATCATTGTGGCAAATGGTACTCCACTAACTGCAATACCAACTACGACGTCAACTGTTCCGTGTTTAAGGGCCATATCTGCCATTGCTGCAGAAACATATCTTAAACGGGCAGAACTACCTCCTAAACTTTCCCAATTTATGGCAAAGTCTATTGGGGCTTTTTCATCATCTTTTTCTAATTTTTTACCAGTAGATTGGAGTGTAAGCCACCTGGCGGTGTCTTTAGAAACATTCAGTTCGTCTGCAATTTCTCCAGTTGTAAAACCGCTGCTTCTTAATTCTTGAGCTTTTTTTATAAGTTCCTGATTCATTTCACTCACCATGGGCCCCAATTGTTTTTTAAATAATCTATATAATTCAAATTAAACATTTTTAAAAAATAAATTATTTTATAATAATAAATTAACTTTTTGATATTAATCTCCATTCAATTTTACTGGAGCATGTTCTCTTGATGATTTCATTGCAGCCAGAACTGTTCGAAGTGCATAAATCCCATCTTCTCCAGTGATTTCAGGTTCTTCATCGTTAACAATGGATTTAAGAAATGACCTTATTTCTTCTTTAAGTGGTTCTTCGTGGTTTATTTGCACATCTTGGGCGAATTTTCCATAAACATCTATACTTTGATCAATATAATCAACAGATATTATACCATCAGTTCCAGTAATTTCCAGTTCTCTTCGTTTATAAGGTGTTAACCAGTTTACTTCTAAAATACCTGTTATTCCACTATCAAATTTAGTCATAATTTCAGCATGATCTTCAAATTCACATTTCTCAAGTATACTTCCCATGGTAGCATAAACTTCAGCTACAGGTTCGCTAAACAAGTAGTACATAACATCAAGATCGTGAATAGCTAAATCAATAGTCACTCCCACATCTTTAATTCGGGGGGGAAATGGTCCAACTCTCTTTGCAGAAGCAGAAACTACATCTCCAATGACATCATTTTCAATTAGTTCTTTTGCTTTTTGTATAGCGGGATTAAATCTTTCGACATGCCCTGTACCCAGTTTAACACCTTTTTTCTTAGCAGCACTAACCATCTCTTTAGCTTCATTGAGGGTAAAAGCAATTGGTTTTTCTACTAAAACATGTTTTCCATGATCTATTGCATCCATTACTACATTATAATGGTGTGTTGTTGGAACGCAAACACTTACTACTTCTATTTCTGGCATTTCCAGAATATTTTCATAATCAACAAAACCTTGAGCATCATATTTTTTTGATACTTTAGCTAGGGTTCCTTTAGTAATATCCGAGATTGCCATTAAATTAGCTTCTTCAAGACGATAATAAACTCTAGCATGGTTATATCCCATAGCACCTACGCCTATTACGCCTACATTAACTTTATTCAAATATAATCCTCCATATGTTTCGCTGCATTTTTACCTAATTGCTTGGCTTCTTTAATTGATCCTGTTAAGCTGACCTTGGAAAGAATTTTCCCGTCTTTAGAAAGAAGAACCGCATAAATATCTAATTTATCATTATTTTTTCGTGCTAGGGTTCCTAATGGGACCTGACAACCAACACCTAATTTTTCAAGCAGAGTTTTCTCAGCAATTACTTCTTGGAAAGAAACATAATGATTAAGTTTTTCAATAACATTTCTTTTAGGACTATCTGCTCGAGTTATGATGCCTAGGGCCCCCTGTCCTGCAGGAGGTGTTAAATATTCTGCTGAAAATCGATTTTTAATATGTTTAGTTAAACCTAAACGGTTTAAACCTGCTTCTGCCATTAAAGTGGCATCACAATCCCCATTCATAACTTTTCTAATTCGAGTTTCTATATTTCCTCTTATTGGCTCTAACTTAAAATTCTTTTGGTGATGTTTACAAAAGGCTTCTCTTCGAAGGCTACTGGTTCCCAAACTAGAACCTGCAGAAAGTTCTTCCCAGTTTTTCTTAGAAACCAGGACTTCATAGGGAGATTCCCTAATTGGAACTGCTGCAATTACTAGATCTTTGTTTAAATCACTAGGAACATCTTTTAAGCTATGAACGGCAAAGTCGACTTCTTCGTCAAGAACAGCACGATCTAGTTCTTTGGTAAAAATACCTCTGGAATCCATATTATAAAGCTGAGAATCAGTTATTTTGTCGCCTTTAGTTTTTATGATATTAGTTTCTATTTTTGTATCAGTAACTTTTGATAGTTCTTTTATAATATAACTAGTCTGAACTGTGGCAAGTTTACTCCCTCTGGTTCCTACAATCAATAAATCATCTCCCAATTTATAACCAAATTTATAAAGGAGTCTTTTTTTTAAGTTGAATATTTATCTAAATTACTTATATTATAAATTTATATATTAAAATAGTATTTAATAGGTTTTTCTTTTTAAATATTTCATTTTTAATTTAATTAATTAAGCATAATCTAAAAAATATAATATATTAAGTTTAATAATGTAAGTTTTTAATTAGATTTTCATCATTATAAACTTTCACTAATTTTAATTTATAATGTAAATAATTCAGGATACTATAAATTATTCAACGCTTTTTTAAATTTGCATAATTAGAACGATAAATTAAAATTATATTGTTTGCGCCTCTTTCAATGGCCATTTCCACACCTTGGGATGGTTTAGATGCGTATAATGGGATTAAATCCATTTTTTCTTTAATTCCTTTCCCTAAATCTCCTGTAAGAATTAAATTGGATTTATTTAGATTAAAACTTTTATTTTTATCATAATTTTTACTATAAAATATTTTTTTCAATAAATTTGCCACATCCTTTTCATTAACTTCTTCACATGTTATGCCATATTCTCCTCCTAGAATCACAAACGCTTTGTTAAGATTTCCTGCCAGATTTAAAGCATTTTCAATAGCTTTAATATTAATCCCGGGATTTATCTCTTCGATAATGTTAACATTATCTATTCTTTTTAAAGAACTTCGCCCTTCTAAACCTTTAAAATTGCCCAATCCTTCTTGGATCTGAGAAATTTCAATATCTGATGTCAAAGCACAGCAAATGACGGCTAAAACATTTTTAATCTGATATGGGGATGGTGCAAATGTTTCAATAGTAAATCTATCATTTATTACATTACCTTTAATTGTCCGGAGATTAATGGCTTTAATTTCAATAGAAGATTTCTTAAAACCATAATTTATATTCAAAGGATATAGATTAGATTTATTTTCGCCATATATGCCTATTTTTTTATTATAATAATTAAAACTGAATGTATTGAGTTTATTTCCCAGATCATTTTTTAGATCACTATAATATTTGTAAAACGTTTCATATTCACAACAAACCATGGAACTGTCAAAAATCTGTTTTTTGGCCTCACTGGCTTTGCTAATGCCTCTAGCAATAGGATAATCCTCAACTATGTTGGTTAATAATCCAACATCAGCCATGCCCGTGGCTCCTAAAGATGTTTCAAATATACAGGAAGCATAATCATAATTTTCAGCTAGTTGGATGGTTTCTATGATGCTGGCAGGAGTGATACTAATATTCTTCTTAAGAATAGTGGATGACTTTGATTTTTCTGGTGATTTAATTTCTGCTCCTAAACTGCTTAGTACCAGAGGATTTTTAAATGCTAGAATTTCTTTAAGCATACCTACTGCACTAGTTTTACCTTTTACTCCAGTAACTTCTATGCACAACGGATTATTCCAGTCTTTTAAGATTATTTTAATAATTTGATGATGTGTAAAGTCTGGTTTTATATTTAAAGGACAATGTATTGGAAAAATAATAGTTAAATCATCATTTTCATTAAAAGAAGGATAATGAGATTTAATCAAAGATTTTAAAGCATTTTTATCATTTATATTACTTAATATCTCAATGGAATTTTCCACTAATTTAATTCCTTTTTTTTTAAGTAAATCTTTTTGAGTTTTACTGGAGGTGTTATAAATATCCCAGGTCCATATATTTTCATATAAATCGCATTTAGCCAGTTCCAAAGCGATTATTAATCCACCGTGAGTAAGATCTATAACAAGGGCATTCATTAAGTCACCTGTTTATTAAAAAAGTAGTTAATCTGAATAATGTATTATATTCTTATGAGTTTATTCCACCTTCGGTAAGCTTTTCTCTCACTCTTTTATAGAAATTCTTGTCTAGTCTCACGAAATAAGTATGCTGATCAGATTTTTTGAATATGAGTTCTTCGGGATAATCAAATTCTTCCTCATACTGACCATCTATAACTGCGATGGCTTTTTTACCTTTTCTTAATAATTTAACAGTTATTTTACTTTTATTTGAAACCACTATGGGTCTGGCACTTAGTTTAAATGGACATATTGGCACAATTAGAAATGCTTCCACTTTGGGATCAACTATGGGGCCACCAGCGGACATAGAATATGCAGTGGATCCGCTGGGAGTAGCTACTATAAGTCCATCGGCCCTCAGTTCCTCTACTATTTCGTCATCCACAGATATTTCTATATGCAGCATTTTCGCGGGTTTTTTAGTCATCATAACCACCTCATTAAGGGCTGATGGTAATTCATGGCCATGATGTACTCTGAGCAAAGTTCTTTCTTCAATAAAGTAATTTCCGTCCAGAACTTCTTCCAGTGCATTAAATGTATTTTCAGGGTCTACCTCAGTTAAGAAACCAACGGTTCCTAAATTTATTCCTAGAATTGGTATTTTTTTCTTATTAACTAGACTCTGAGTTCTTAATATAGTTCCATCACCCCCAATGGTTATTATCATATCTGCTTCCATATCGGGAAGCTTTACTCCCATATTTTTATATTCTGGGACTTTTTTAATTAAACCGTCATCTAAAATAACTTTTATTTCTTTTTTTAATAGAAATTCAACTATTTCTTTAACCAGATTAATTGATTGGGGGAAATCGGAACGAGCAACAATTCCAATGCGCATTATATGACCTCCATTATTTTCATAATTTCCTTATGAAGATCTTTATTGCCTGTGGCAATTATGGAAGTTCTTGAACTTAAATTCAAAAGACCATTTAGGGGTAAACCCGCCTGATCTGTGATTAAACCACCTGATTGTTCCACAAAAAGCTTGGCCGCAGCAATATCAACTACTCTTAAATTTCCCCGAAGATCCATAAAAGCATCGTATGCACCATTGCCTACATAAGATAGCTCTAGTGCCACAGACCCGAGTATTCGCATTCTTCGAATTATTTTGCATATGTTGTTAATCTGGCTGAATTTGGTACCATATATAAATGCACCCATTGATGAATGATTTAAACTGGTTTGAATGGAGGGGGATACTTTTTTACCATTTACTAATGATTCTTTATCTTTAATAACTTCGTAAAAATCTCCTGTGGCGAAATTTTTAATAAAACCCATTTTCACATCGTTCAAAGAAGGTAAATCTTTTGTAGGAGTATATTCTGCTATGGCTATTGATATTCCAAATGCAGGAATTTTTTTAACCGCATTGCTTGTCCCATCCAAAGGATCTACCACAAAAATAATTTGGGGGTCATTGGAAGAATTATAAAAATCTTCGGTATTTCTTAAATTTTTTCCCTGAGCATTTCTAAGAGCTTCAATATCAATATACTCATTTGGACTGGAATTTATTTTAATAGTACCAATTTCTTCACTTATAAGGGTAACAGGCCTTTTGGATGATACTAAAACTTCAATAACTTCATCTTCTGCAACTAAATCAATTAATTTTGATGGCGTGCCATCAGCACCCATTCTTATAATTTCCCCAGCTTCTTTCGTACCAATTAATGGAGAAATAGCCTTTTCTACTTGATCTGTCATTTTAATGGCTATACTTTTCCAGAAATGTAAATCAGATTCGTCCATTTTTTCATCCCTTCCTTTTTGAAAATCCCTTATTTTCTTGAAAATGATTCTATTAAGTGAATTTTAGGCCATGATAATTTGATTTTTAGATTTAAATTTTTAATTTTTTCATGAATGTTTATTGTTAGATTGCATTCAAAATAGCATAGCTTACGCTATAATTATTATAATATATTATTGATTAGATTTATCATAAAACTACCTATTAATTTTATGAATTTTAATGTTAATTTTTTAGATATTTTATATTACAGTTCATTTATTCATTAAAATCAATTTAATCCTTTTTTAATTAAAATATCTTTAAATAAAATTTTTTTCAAGATATAAGAAGAATAGTGGATAAAAGCTGATTTAAATTAATTTATAACCTTAATTATGAAAAAAGGAATTAGGGGATATAAAATTTTTTATTCAAAAAAATGTTAAATTAAAAAGTTAGATTTGATATTAATCACCTAAATACACCAAAGAGGCCACCACAGCCCCTAAATCAACTACTTCATGATTTATTTCTTCCACAATTAATTCTTTTATTTCTAAATTTCTAATTTCCATCATGTACTTCACCATGTAAATAGCTTCTTTTCTGATTTTTTCCAGATCCTTATTAATTCCTCCGTGTTCAACCACGCAACCAAAATCAGAAGAACTGGCCACGGCTATGGCTGCGGAAATAATATCTCCAGGATTATTAGAACTTTTATAAGAGAGAACGCAGTTTACCATATCTCCTGGTGTCAAATAAGGAAGTTCCACAATCTTGGCTTGTGAGGGTATTATACTGGAAACCTTTATTAGATTAACATCTCCAATTCCAGCATCAAGGAGTGCGTTATCAAATGCATTTAATATGGTGGGGCCTTCTGCTTTACCTGAAGTAATTGCAACTTTCATTATAATCACGTCTTTTTTAGTATTAATTTGATAATTCTTTATCTGTTTAAATGGATGAATTAGATGATAGATGAATTAACTTACATTTAAATAAGATTATATAATAATTAGAATTTATTTTTATAAATAAGATTTTTATAATATATTAAAAAATATATTAAATCTGGAAAATATATCAACATAACTAAATAATTAATTTAAAATTTTCATGTTAAAAAAGATGCTTATAAATAGATAATCAAAGATAATCAAACATATTGATAATGTCTAATTCAAGTTACCATTTCAAATTTATTTAAAATTTTTTAATTTGAGGCTGGTTTAATAGATATTAGAAATTAAATCAATTTTTAAGCAGTTTTTAGGAAATATGTTGGGCGGATTTTTTATCCTATGAAATTTAATCAATCTAATTATAATTCTAACTGCGTTATATATCAGTTTTCTGTAACTGCTGATCTTTTTGATAGTCAAATATTTTAGCAGTATTCAGTTATTGATATTTCTGCATATATAAGGAGGTAAATTTAATGTCAAAGAAAGTTGTAGAAGTTAAAACTTTAAAAGTAGGTAAATATGTTATTTTAGGCGGCGAAGCATCTAAAATCACTAGTATATCAACATCATCGCCTGGTAAGCACGGTTCTGCAAAAGCTCGTGTGGAAGCGACTGGTGTTTTTGATGGTCAAAAAAGAAGCATTGTAAAACCAGTAGATACTAAAATCGACATACCTATGATTGACAAAAGAACTGGTCAAGTATTGGCTTTAATGGGTAGTGATGTCCAGTTAATGGATTTAGAAACTTATGAAACTTTTGATACTCCTATTCCAGATGATCTTCGTGACCAGCTAATTGAAGGAGTGGAAGTAGAATACATTGTGGCTATGGGTAATAAAAAACTCATGAGAACTAAAGGATAATAAATTATTTAAATTTTAATGTTATATGCATTAAGAAGAAAAATATATAATTAAATGAGGTTGTAATGTTATTTTATACACATAACCCCTCAAAATTTGCTTTTTCCCGGGAAAAACCAGACTTTGAATCTTATCTTTCATCAAATTCTGAGGATATCGCTGATAAGAAGCTATTTGGTTTAGTTGGTGTTCCATTTGATAGCACTACCACCTATAAATCAGGTGCTCGTTACGGTCCTTCGGCTATCAGGGAAGCTTCTTATAGCTTTGAAAATTATAATTTAAGCTTGGATAAAAGTTTCAATACATTTTTTTTTGATTTTGGTGATTTAGAAGCAGTGCCTGGTAATGTTCTTAAAACTTTTGAAAAACTTCAGGAAACTGTTTTAGAACTTCTTAATAATGGAATTATTCCTTTAACCATTGGTGGAGAACACAGCGTTAGTTTAGGGATTTTGTCAGCATTAAAAGAATACCGGGGCCTGGATGATGTTACAATAGTTCACTTTGATGCTCACATGGATCTTATAGACAGTTATATGGGTGAAAAATATTCTCATGCTACCGTAATGCGAAGAATTTTTGATTTAAAACCTGCAAAAATTATTCAGCTAGGTGTTCGTTCAGCATCTTTGGAAGAAAAGAAATTCGCTGACAAAGAACCGTTTATCGAATATTATACTGCTTCTAAAATAAAAAACAATCCAGATTATATATTCTCTATTTTGAAAGAAATAAATGGACCCGTTTATATTTCCTTGGATATGGATGTTATGGATCCTTCGCATGCACCAAGTGTGGGTAATCCTACTCCGTGTGGTTTAGATGCATGGGAAATTCAAAAATTTATAGAGATACTTTCCTCCAAAAATGTTCTGGGTATGGATTTGGTAGAAGTTGCATCGGTTGAAATTGGGGATATAACTTCTATTAATGGGGCTAAAATAATTTATGATTTTTTGTGTTTAAATGGTTAATCTGTGATTAGTAATTTTTTTATAATTTTTTATTAAATTACATTAAGTATCGTTTTTGATATTTTAGGAATCATAATTGAAAAATGATATAAATAAATACTATTCTAAAGAATACATTATACCATTATATTGCAATTTAATGTTATTAAACGGGTATTTTATTTAGTGAAATAATAATAATAATCTATAATTATATTGATTACGCGATATTTATAATAAATTAAGATTTTCGAGGTTATGGAATGAATATACGTGAAGTAGAGCTTTCTGGTCATATTATTGATAGTCTTATCCTTCCTAAGACTCTGGATATAATTATGGATATGGGTGGCGATTTCAAAATATTAGAATTTGAAATTGGAAAAAAGAAAACTGACAACAGTTATGCTAGAATACAAGTATCTGCTGAGAGCCAAGATCTTTTAAATGAAATTTTGGTAGAACTTAGTGAAATTGGGGCTTCCATAGCTGAAATAAATGAAGTAAAGTTGATTGCATCCGAAAAAGACAAAGTTGCACCCGCTGACTTTTATTCAACAACTAACCATGCTACTTTTGTTTATTATAAATCTGAATGGATCGAAGTGGAAGAAATCGAAATGGATTGTATGGTCATTGTGGAACCACGAGACAAAAAAGCGTGCTGTAAACCTATTGGACGTATAGAAAAAGGTGATTTGGTAGTGGTTGGCCACGAAGGTATTAAGGTAACACCTCCCCAGAGACCTCGGGGTAAACAAGGTGTATTTGAGTTTATGGCCAGCGATGTGTCTTCTGAAAAACCATTAATGTCACTTATTAAAAAAATCGCCCTAGAAATAAAGGAAATTAAAGAAAAAGGGGGAAAAATAGCCATTGTGGGGGGCCCTGCTATTGTACATACTGGTTCTGCTCCTTTGGTTGCCCAAATGATTAGGGAAGAATATATAGATGTCATATTTGGGGGAAATGCTTTAGCAACTCATGATATTGAAAGTGCACTTTATGGCACCTCATTAGGGATCTGTACTCATAGTGGGGAGGCTGTGGCCCGTGGGCACCGTCATCATATCAATGCCATTAATGAAATTAACAAGGCAGGATCCATCAAAGACGCGGTCGATGAGGGAATCCTTAAAAAAGGTATAATGTATGAATGCATAAAGAAAAATATTCCATTTGTTCTGGCAGGTTCTATCCGTGATGATGGTCCTTTACCTGATGTTATAACTGATGTTATTGAGGCCCAGGATGCTATGAGAATTTATGCACAGAATATGGATATGGTTATTATGATTTCTACTATGTTACATTCTATTGCCATGGGGAATATACTGCCTTCACGAGTTAAGAGCATATGTGTAGATATTAATCCTGCCACAGTCACTAAACTTTCAGATAGGGGAAGTGCACAAGTATTAAGTATTGTAACTGATGTTGGAGCTTTTTTACCAATATTGCATGATGAACTTAAATCTCTTGAAAATAAATAAATTCAAAAAACGAGATTTTTAAGTTCTTAATTTTTTCATTTTTGTATTGATTAGTAATTTATTCTTTTTTTATTCCATAAACCATAACTGAGGGTGTTTAAAATGATTCGGGGAAATATTTTAAATGTATTCACAGAAGAGGTATATCCTGCAGAAATTCAAGTAGAAAATGGGCTTATAAAATGTGTTAAAAAGATTAAAGGAGATTTTGAAGGAGTTATTGTACCTGGATTAATTGATGCACATATTCACATTGAGAGTTCCATGCTCACCCCTTCTTTTTTTGCCAAAGCAGTGGTTCCACATGGCACAACCGCAGTAGTGGCAGATCCACACGAAATATCCAATGTTATGGGGATTGATGGTATAAATTTTATGTTAAAAGATGCCGAAAAAATTCCTATGCATATTTTTTTCTCTGCACCCTCTTGTGTTCCTGCTACTCCTTTTGAAACTTCGGGGGCAACTATAGGTTCGGATGAAATCGATTTATTGATGGAAAAAGAGAAAATAGTAGCTCTGGGGGAAATGATGAATTATAATGGAGTTATTAATAATGATTCTCAAGTAATGTCTAAAATATCAAGTGCCAAGTCACACAAAAAACCAGTGGATGGTCATGCCCCTCTTTTATCTGGAGCTGAACTCTGCAAATATGTGGGTGTGGGTATTTCTACTGATCATGAGTGTGTTTCTTTGGAAGAGGCTTTGGAAAAAAATCAAATGGGTATGAAAATCATGGTTAGAGAAGGTTCTTCTGCTAAAAATTTGAAGGACCTTATTAATGCAGGTGGAGAATTTTTAGTATCTGATGATAAACATCCTGAAGATCTTTTAAAAGGACATATGGATCATATTATTAAAAAAGCAATTAAATTGGGTATGAATCCTATTAAAGCAATAAAAATGGCAACTATTAATCCTGCTGAACATTATTCCCTAAATATGGGTGCCATAAGTCCAGGTCGAAATGCTGATTTTATAATTGTGGATAATCTGGAAACTTTTAATGTTAATAAGGTTTTTATAAATGGTAAACTGGTGGCCGAAGGAGATAATGCACTTTTTGATGCAGATAGTATATATGTTGAGAATAGTATTGTACTGGATAAAATGTTATCATCAGATTTTAGTATTAATGCATTAGGAAACAGTGTCCTTGTTAGGGTGATGGATGTTTTAAATGGTCAACTTATAACCTCTGAGTCGGAAGCAGTACTGCAAATAAATTGTGGCCAAATTGATGCCAATGTGAAAGAGGATGTTCTAAAAATTTCGGTAGTAGAAAGATATGGGAAAGGAGAACATCTAAAAAAAGAAAATGATAAGATGAGTAGGGGTAATATTTCCCATGGCTTTGTCCGAGGTTTTGGGTTTAATGAAGGGGCGTTTGCTTCCAGTGTGGCTCATGATTCCCATAATATAATTGTAGTTGGTACTGATAATGATTATATGGCTCGGGCAGTCAATATTCTCATAAAAAATCAAGGGGGATTAGTTGTTGTGTCCCGAAATGAAGAAACATCTTTAAAACTTCCTGTTGCTGGCCTAATGGCTGCTGAAAATGCTCAAAAACTTTCTTTAAAGCTGAAAGAAATACATTTGTTGGCTAAGAAAATGGGTTGTGCTTTAGAATCTCCATTTATGGCAATGTCTTTTCTATCCCTTCTGGTTATTCCACAACTTAAAATCAGTGATCAGGGTCTTTTTGATGTATCAAAATTTCAGTTTGTGGATATAATAAAAAAATTCATGGATTAATTCATTCTAAATCTTTAAAATTTTCTTTAAGGGTTTTTATAATGAAATGCATAGCTTCCTTATCTTTTTTACTTCCTACTTTTTGGGCCACCCTATTTAATTCTTTGATTCGATTCCAATATTTATCCTTGGTTTCACTATCTGCAAGATCAAAGCGGCTGAAATGAATAAGTGTTTCAATAACTGAATAAATTCCTCTGTTAAGGGGAAGAGCTCCTTTATTGATTCGAACAATTTCATCCACACGGGCGGTTATAACATGAATGATAGTGGTTCCAAACTTATCTTCCCTTACTACTTCTTTTATATCTTCAGTATGGGCAATAAAAAAAGCATCAGTATTTTTTAAATAGGGCATTCCATTATAATCTTCATAATATTCATCTTCCATATCTTTTAATGTAGAAATGGCAAATAATAAAGGGTCTTGAGTTATATTAACAATAAAATATTGATTATTTAATATATTAATTGACGTATGACTGCCTTCATTTAAATATAAGATTATTTGTGAGTGATTTTTACATAAAACTCCCATGGGGGCTGCATTTTTTGCATGGGCTGGTCCTTGGGTGGTAACAATAGTTTCGTATAACTGGCCTCGATGCAGGGGTATAGAATCTAAATCTTTCAGTATTTCATAAGATTCTGCCCCAATATCCTTTAAATCATTTTTTAACATGTTTATTCCACTTTAGTTTTAATTTACAATTACATAATTTATAAATTTTTTAGATATAAATTTTGCAATGTTTCTCAAAGATATATGTTATCATATTTATATCCATATTCTTATATTCCTTCAAATAAATATTTCATATTATGGAAATTGAGAACCTTAAAAAGGCACTGAAAATTATCACTTCGTCTCCTGAATTTGCGCATATCATTCCGGAAGTTAGAACCAATTTAGTAATGGCTAAAATAGATGCTAAAACTGAAGAAGATGTGGCTGGAATTCCCGGAAGGATTACTGCAGCTAATGGCCAAGCATTTGCATGCAGAGAACCGGCATTTGGAGCATCATCCCATATGGCTCGTATGGTATTAAATATTCAAAAACATGACTCTTCTAAAAGAAGCGTCATTAATATTAAATACCATCCAAACATGGTTGAGATTTGTACTAAATTAGGACTCATTGTTTCGTCTTATGAACGTATTAATGAACCGGATGATGTAAAAGAAAGTGAAGGTAAAACAATTCCTTGGGGTGTTGAAGAATCCATTAAAAAAGCTGGAACAGTTCCTGATGTAATTTATCACAAAGGAGCATGGGGTAAAGAACCAATAATTTGTTTAATAGCTACAGATGCAGTAGAATCTGCCCGCATGTCAGTTTGTATTGCTCGATTATTTGTAGACAAGAAAAAAAATTCATGAATGAATTATCATTATGCTTATATATTCATTAAAATAGCATCTAAATTCCGCATTAATCCATTAAATCTCTTAAAACAATATTTTTTGATAAATGATTATTAAAACCAGTATGATTTAAATATTAATATATTCAATATAAAATGAGAATTTAATTATCTTAATATAATATGCGATTATATAAATTATTAACAATTATTTAAGAAGGAATAGACTACTGTCTATTTTTCAGGTTTTTAAAATTATGAATATAACATATGAGGTAACATCATGAAGTATGATATGTATTATGAGCTTTTAGAACAGCCTCAATCATTAAAAAATACTTTAAAAGCAGAAAAATCCCAAATGATGGATATTTCTGATAAAATATCAGAAATGGATCGTTTATATTTGGTGGGGTGTGGAAGTTCTTTATCAACCTGTTATTCCGCAAGAGATGCTATAAACATGGTCCACGATACTCCAGTGGATGTTTTTACGGGCTATGAGTTTTTATATCATAAAAAAATAGAAAATAAAAATTCAGGGCTTATTGTAACATCTCAATCCGGTGAAACAGCAGATACTCTCGCTGCACTTCGAAGAGCTAATAATCTGGGCATTGAAACAATTACTATAACCAATGAAAAAGAAAGTAGCATGATGAATGAAGCCAATCATTCAGTTTTAACTAGATGTGGTAAAGAAAAGGCTATACTGGGCACTAAAACGTATGTTACTCAATTAATGTGTCTTTATCAAATTCTTTTCGGTGCTTTTGATACTTCAGAATCATCTGAGATTCTAACTCAACTTAAAAAACTTCCAGAAATTACAGAAAATCTCATTAAATCAACTGAAACTGAAAATAAGGATATTGCTCAGAAATTTGCCAAAGAAGACATATTTTATTGTATGGGTGCCGGTCCTAATTTTGGCCTGGCATATAAACTGGCCATGACTATGCTTATGGAAGGCGCATTAAAACATGCATGTCCTTTATATTCGGGGGAATTCAGGCACGGTCTTATAGAAAGGGTGGAAAAAAATGTTCCCAATATATTTTTAGATGCAGGATATCCTGGGGATGAACTTACTGGCAGGGCCATTGAATTTTGTGAAAATATTGAGGCTAATAATATTATTTTCAAAATGCAAGATTATGCGGATGTTAATCCATTACTTTCGCCATTTATACTTGTCGTTCCACTAGAATGGTTTGTTTATTATCTGGCCCATTTCAATGGGGAAAATCCGGGTAGTACTAGGCATATTGGCAAAGTTAGATATTGATTAAGTTATTATCGTTCAATTTTTATATTCTTTTTATCATTTTAGTAATAAATGAATTAATAATATGGTTAAAATAATTTATTAACTAAATTAAACAAGAATATTTGCTTAAAATTAAAAAAGAGAATTATGATATTAATTAATAAAATTAGAATTAATAGATATAAAATAATTAAGTAATGGAGAATAAAAACTCCATTTATTGTCGAAAATGTTTAATCTATTTTCACATTGAATTTCTTTTTAACTTCCATTTTAGGAAGTTCCACAGTTAGAACACCGTTTTCAAATTTAGCTGAAGCTTTTTCTATAATTACTGCTTCTGGTAATTTTATTTCTCTCACAGCTTCCCCATATTTGCGCTCTTTTTTTATGTAGTTGGTATTTTCAATTTTTATTTCTTCTTCGAATTTAGCGTCAATGGTTAGTGTGGTTTCGGTGAGTTCCATATTGATATCTTCTTTTTTAACTCCCGGAAGATCAGTTTTTATTACTAAATTTTCTGAGGTTTCTATAATATCAATGGTGGGTTTTACTGGGAATGATTCAGTATATTCAGAGATTTTATTTTCAAGATCGCTCTGCATTTCTTTAATATTTTTAACCATATCATCCATCATTTTTTCTGCTGAAGACTTTTTCCTTTCTAATTTATCCACATGTTTGTCAATTTTCCGTTCCAATTTCCTTTTATCATTCACCAAATTCCTCCAGACGAGTGATTATTTCATCCACTCCAGTTCCATGGACTGCAGAAATCAACAAGGGCTGATCAACTTTATTTATGTATCCTTCCAAATATTTCACATTATCTGCAAGATCCATCTTATTGAAAAGACAGATTACTGGAGTTTTAAAAACCCTTTGAATTTCTTGTAAAAGATGATACTGGCTTCCTAAAGGATAACCACATGTTTCTGATGCATCAAATATGAATAGAATAACGTTGGCCAGATGTTCTAGAGCTACCATTGCTCTTAATTCTATATCATTCATATCCAGTATCGGGCGGTCCAAAAGTCCAGGAGTATCAATAATCTGAATTTTTCTCCATTTTCTTTCTAAATGGCCTATTTGGATACCTTTAGTTGTAAATGGATAATCCGCTACTTGAGGTTCAGCACTAGTTAATTTTCTAAGAAGGGTTGATTTTCCAACATTAGGAAAACCAGCAATAACCACCGTAGTGGCATCAAAATCAACGGTAGGCATATTTCTTAGTTTGGCTTTGGCAAAATCTAGAAAATCAAGATCTTTCTCTATTTTTTTTACCACAGACGCTATCCTACCAAAAGCTTGACTTCTTATTCTGGATGATTTATCTGGGGTGGATCTTCTTATACGGGAGGAATAATCTTTTTCAAGTTGGGTTATAATTCCTAATGACCAGTTTAATGCTCCCAATGACTGTTTCATCTGATCCACGCCCACTGCAACATCTATATAATCTTGGTAAAATTCTGGCAGGGATTCAATATCCGGAACTCGGTCTAAAATTAATTTAATCCTATCTCTTATCACTTGACATGCTGTTTGTACTCTTGTTTCTTCAATACGCTTGGATTTCAGGTTTCGAGGTATTTTGGATGATCTTACTAGAGCAGCTGCTTTTTTTGCCCTTCTAAATCCTTTATCAAGGAGTTCATCTGGGGTGGGAACGGTTGGTATTATCATGAAATCACACTTTCAGTTAATATAATTTTTATTTAATCAAATTAGTAATTCTAATTGTTGCATAACTAAATTTGAGGATATTTTTATAAAATTAGCAATTATGCGAATACAAATAATAATAAAATATTCAGATTGACGTAATAACGATGATTAATATAAAATTTTTTAAAAAATCATAAAACGCGTTTATTAAAAGTATATAATAAATTGTAAGTATGCAGTATATTAATATTTGCTATATTATTAACTAGATGAAGGAAATTTATCAAAATCTAATTTATATTATTTTTAAAATTAATTAGAATATTTAATGGAATATAAATGAGATAAATACTTAATTATTTGTTTAATCTTTTTCATGGAATATTAAGGCCTGAAAACTGAATATTTTAGTATCTTTATCATACCAGCAATCAGCTGATAATCCGGCTTTTATACAAGTCTGGCATAAAAATTCTTCCTCCTCCCAATTCCATTCTACTGGAACTTGAGGGAGTAAAAGGCCTTTATAAACTCCTTTTTCTACAATAAGTCCATCAACGCCTACTTTTATCTTTTTCAAGTATTCCTGTGGATTTTCAACCTCAACTAATTCTGGCTTAGTTAAAACACTAATTTCCAGATGGATTTCTTCAATTTCTGAAGATTTTAATGGTGGAAATCGAGGATCTGAAGTTGCTGCGGATATGGCCACATCTATCACAGCATTTACTAAAGGTTTTATTGGTTCACTGTAACCAATGCACCCTCTTAATTGATTATTTTTATTTAAGGTTACAAAAGCACCCATATTAGCTTTAAGGGAGTCTGGAGTATCATTTGGGGGAGATATAATTTTTTTCTCATCAATATAAGTATTAATTGCGCTTCGAGCCAGTTTAAGTAAAAATTCTTCTTCCTCTTGTGAAAACATTATTGTGCACCCCCCACCATAGCATCAGTAATCCTAACGTGCGGTCCACCATCTCCTACTGGCGCAGTCTGACCAGATTTTCCACAGAATCCCATACTCATTTTAAAATCAGAACCTATGCCATCAACTTTTTTCAAAGTTTCCATAATATTTCCAGATAGCGAAACGTCCCTTAATGGGGTTTTAATTTCACCATTTTCTATTTTAAATGATTCAGCAGCGTTAAACTGGAATATTCCTTTACCAGTATCTACTTGTCCGCCTCTTGACCCTTTAAGATATATGCCGTCTTTTAAATCTTCCAAGAGTTCATCAAATTTTAATTCTCCTGGTTTAAGATATGTATTACTCATACGTACTATTGGTTGCTCGCTAATAATGGATCGGGCGTTCCCAGAGGAACTTATGTTTAGCTTGGAAGCGGTTTCTCTGGAACTTAAAAGTGATTTGAGAATACCATTTTCTACCAATACATTCTTCTTGGTTTTTGTTCCTTCTGCATCATAGGCATAATATCCAAAAGCATCCATACTGGCATCATCAATTATGGTGACCATATCTGAACCTATTTTATTACCCATTTTATCTTTTAATATAGAATCATTCTGTAAAATAAGATCAGCTTCTGCTGCATGCCCCAGTGCCTCGTGAATAAATACTCCAGTTAGCTCACAGTCGGTCACCACTGAAAATTTTCCAGATGGAGCTTTGTCTGCTCCCAGTAACCGCACAGCTTTTTCACCAATTTTACGACCAAATTTTTCAATATCTGCATTTTTCAATACTTCAAATCCTTTCGCCCCACCAATACTGCCATGACCAAACTGAATTACTTCCCCATTAGATGCTACGGCATTTAAAAACATACCAACTCTAATTTCTTCCATTGAAATGTTTGATCCATCTGAACTTAAAAAAACACTATTACTTTCCGTGTCCACATAATTTACAGTAGTACTTACCACTTGATTGAGTGCGGCGGCCTGGTTTGCTTCTTTGATAATTTCTTTTTTTTCTTCAGTAGAAACATCTCCAGGATATATTTTAGCAGAAGATTTTACTTTATCTGTTATAGATTGGGATGAATTTAACTCCACATCACTTTTCAATGATTCTGATAGTTTAAGAGCATAGTCTCCAGCTTCGCTTAATCTGGATAAATCTGTGGTAAATGCAAAACCCCAAGCTCCTTTATTAAGAACTCTTACTCTTCCACCATAATCAAAACCAGATTTTATTTCTTGTACTTTCCCATCTTTCATTAATATAGAAGTACTGTTACCATTACCTGCACGAATATCAACATAATCCGCTTTTTTTTCCAAACTATTAATTATTTTGTCCAATGAATCCAAATCAAGAGTATTATCCATTATTTCACCGCAAGATCTTTTAAAAAGTGATTTATAAAATGATATATTTCATATTCCTATTTGTTACATCTTAATTTTTTATTAAGATTTTATAATATTATTATATATTCAGATTAGTATCTATTATTTTCCCAGGATATAATCTGTCTGTATTAATTATTTTGATTTCAAATCTAATATTAGTTACATTTGGGAAAAGATATTTATGATAAGCTATTAAATATTACACTTTATATTTATTCCTTTTAATTTTATTTATTAAGCATCAGGTGGTAATTTGAAAACAATTGAGGAGATAAACCAAAAAATAACAAATGGTGATGCAGTTGTGGTAACTGCTGATGAGATGACCAGTATTGTGGCCCAAAAAGGAGCAAAAAAAGCTTCAGAAGAAATTGATGTGGTAACTACTGGTACATTTGGAGCTATGTGTTCTTCTGGTGCTTTTTTAAACTTTGGACATTCGGACCCTCCCATAAAAATGTCCAGAACTTTTTTAAATGGGGTTGAGGCATATTCTGGTCTGGCTGCAGTTGATGCTTATTTAGGGGCAACTCAACCCAGTCAAAATCCAGAAATAGGATTGGATTATGGCGGATCTCATGTTATCGAAGATTTAATACGGGGAAAAGAAGTTGAATTGATCGCAGAGGCTTATGGTACTGATTGTTACCCATTAAAAACGGTAGAAACTCCGATAACTCTGGATAAAATTAATCAAGCCACTATGCTTAATCCTAGAAACTGCTACCAAAATTATGCCGTAGCTACAAATTCTACCCCGGAAACCCTTTATACCTATATGGGCACATTACTTCCTAATTCTGGCAATGTGACATACTCCAGTGCAGGAGCACTATCTCCACTCATCAATGACCCTTATTTCCAGACAATTGGTGTGGGAACTCGCATATTCCTTTGTGGGACAGAAGGTTACATCGTATCTGAGGGAACTCAACATTCTACTGAAGTTGAAAGACGAAATGGTGTCCCTGTTGGTTCAGCTGGTACTTTAATGCTTCAAGGAGACATGAAAAAAATGGATCCTGATTTTGTTAGGGGGGCCACGATGCCTAAATATGGGCCTACTTTGTATGTAGGTGCAGGAATACCAATACCTATTCTTAATGAGGATATTGCTACTAGAACTGCCATAAGTGATGAAGAAATAATTTGTAAAATAATAGATTATGGTATTCCTCGACGCAGTAGACCAGTTATAACTGAAACCAATTATAAAGAATTAAAATCGGGTAAAATTGAGATTAATGGTATTGAAGTGCCTACTTCACCACTATCATCTTTTAAACGTGCCAAAATGGTGGCTGAAGAATTGAAAGAATGGATAGAAAATGGTGAATTTTTGCTAACCACCCCTGTAAAATCATTACCCTCTAGGGGGTGCACGGTTAAACCTCTGGAGACTAATAAACCCGCCGTTTTGGTTAGAGATATTGAAAGTAAATCTATTATCATGACACATTCTGATGATAAAATTAATGACGTAGCCCGAAAGTTAGTGGATAATAATATAAATCATCTACCTGTAGTAGACAACAATGGCCAATTGAAAGGTATTGTTACTTCATGGGATATTGCTGATGCAGTGGCTAGAGATAAATCTAAACTAGTTGATGTAATGACACGAAAGGTTATTATTGCGCGAGAAGATGAATCAGTAGATATTATAGCTCGAAGAATAGATAAACATAATATTTCGGGATTGCCTATAGTGGATAAGGAAAACAGGGTTAAGGGAATGATAACTGCCGAAGATATCTCCCGATTAATTGGAGGAAACTTAAAAAATGAAAATGGGGGGGAGTCAATATGAAAGCCTGGTTAAGATTTTTACCCAGTATTATAAATAAAGCTATCATTTCTGATGCTATAAAGATTTATGAAATTGATTTTAATATATTAAGAGCTTATATAACTCCTAGAGGAGGCAAAATGCTTGTTGAAATTAATGGCCCTCAGGAAAATGAAAGTATTCAATATATGGAAGAACAAGGTATTCAAGTCACTCCTATTATGAGGGTGGTAACGAAAGACCTAGAAAAATGTATGGATTGTGGGGCGTGTGTTTCAGTCTGCCCTGTAAATGCTATCTGCATTAAGGAAGATTGGATGGTGGAGATAGATAATCAAAATTGCATTGGGTGTGGTTTTTGTATTAATTCCTGCCCTACTAAAGCCATTGATTTAATGGAATAAAATGCTGATTTAAATTTTATAATATTCGGTGATTTAATGGTTATAGTGGTAGGATCTGGGGCTGGAGGGGCAACGGTTGCCCGTGAATTGGCCCTTGCCGGAATTCCAGTAAAAATTATAGAAAAAGGATCATCTATACGTCCTAAAAAGGCTTTTGAACATTATGATCCTTCTGATGAAGGAATTGATCTGTTAAAAACTTCATGTGTTGGAGGATCTACTCTTGTGGCAGCTGGAAATGCTGTTAGAACATTGGAAAAAGAACTAAAGGAGATGGGAATTGATATATCCCATGAAATTCAAGAGGTAGAAAATGATCTTAATGTTGCTCCTTTACCTGATTCTCACTTTGGAAATGGAACTAAAATGCTCATGGAATCTGCCAGATCTCTGGGCCTTCCAGTGCAAAAAATGCCTAAATTTATAAGAAGCAAAGACTGTCAACCTTGTGGAAAATGTTCCTTTGGCTGCCCTCAAAATGCCAAATGGTCTGCTGCAGATTTTGTGGCAGAAGCAATAGAAGCTGGTGCTGAATTAATTACAAAAACTCAGGTCAGTAAACTTATTGTGGAAAATGGCCAGATTAAAGGGATTAATGCATTAAAAAATTCTGATGAAATGGAATTCTTTTCAGAAATTGTTATATTGGCTCCGGGTGCGGTTGAAACTCCACGAATACTTCAAAAAGCAGGTATTGATGCTGGAAAAACTTTTTTTATGGACACTTTCATCACAGTGGGTGGTGTAATGGAGGATGTTCATTTCAAGGAAGAAGTACAGATGAATGCATTGATAAAAATGGATAATTTCATATTATCGCCACATTTTTCCACTTTTTTATCGGATAAATTGAAAGAAAAAGGATTTAATGATAAAGACATATTGGGGTTCATGGTCAAAATTGGCGATGAACTATCTGGCCATGTGGATCCAAATAATGTGGTTAAAAACAATACCCTTCAAGATGTGAGATTTTTAGCAGAGGGTGCGGCTGTTGCAGGCTCTATTTTAGAAAAAGCGGGAGTTAAACCAGATAGTATTGTTTCAACTCACCCCCGAGGAGCACATCCTGGTGGAACTGCACCCATTGGGGTAGTGGTTGATCAAAATTTAGAAACTCCTATTAATGGTCTTTACGTGGCGGATGCAAGTGTTATACCAATTGCTCCTGGAGGCCCGCCATTATTGACTATAATGGCTCTTTCCAAAAGACTTGCTAAACACATTATTTCTAAATATTACGAATAAAAGCTCCTCTAGGTAGAAAAATAAGTCAAATAATAAAAATAGCGTTATTACATTTTTTATTATTTTTTAGAAACACAATAACAAGTTTTTTTAAGTACATAATTGTTAAATGATTTTTTAACATAATAAAACATTTATAATACATTATTTTTTATTTTTAACCTATGAAAATTATTTATTCATTATTTAAACATTATAAATACCTTTTTAATATCCCGTAAGTTTAAATAAAAATATTTATAAAATATTATCAGATGAATTTAATATTTTTAGTCAATAAATTTTGGCTCTAGATACTTTAAATTTATAAAATATAATTATTCATGTTTATAATTCTATCAAGGTGAAAAAATGAATCAAAAAACATTAAAAGTATTGGCATGTTTTTTGGGTATATTGATGGTATTTTCCACAATTTCTTTGGCTTCAGCAGCCAAAATTGAAATTATTTATCCTGGAACTGGTGGAGATATTACTAAAAATAAAAAAGTATATAATAATATTCCCAAAACGACAATTACTCGTAATGTACTTGCTTATGCCAAAAAAGGAACTCCGATGGTAACTTTTGGAAGTGGTAAGGGTCCTAAAGTAATGATTGTGGCGGGTGTACATGGAAATGAGTTACCTGCATCAATAGCCGCTATGAAACTAATAAATTATTTAAATAAAAGATCTATTAAAGGTACTGTATATGTGATTCCTTTTGTGGCGCCTTATTCTACTTCAAGATCAACAAGGTTCTGGAAGGGTAAAAATCTCAATAGTGTGGCCAACAAAGCAGGAACACCTACCAATAAAATAGTAAGATTGTCTAAAAATCTTAAAATTAAAGCTTTAGCTGATTTCCACTCTACCCGGCCAGGTGGGGTCCCGGGAAGAAATAGTATATTAGCTACCAAATATCCCACCTACCAAAGCTATCGAATAGCATCATATATTAGTAAAAAAACAGGGCATGCTTTAATTTATGAGTATAGGGCTGGTGTTTCTTATCCTGGAGCATTAGAGGATGCATGTAATTTAGCACGGGTACCAGCAGTAACTTGTGAGGTTAAATCTAGGCATGGGACTGTTGCTTCAGGCAGTGTATACAGATCATATAATCAGATGCTGACTTTTTTAAAGTATGAAAAGGTCATCTAATTTTTTTTTTAGAAATATTGAAAAATAAATAAAATCTATTTGGTATCGAAGAACGATTATAATTAGTTTGAAGTCTTAAATTTCATTATTTTAAAATTTAAAGATTTTTCATCTTTTTTTTTAGTTTTAATCAACCTATCTAATTAAATGAATTAGAACAGATTATTTGTTTTAAGTAATTATGAAAAAATAAAAAAAATAGTTTTTAATGAGCTTAACCCATTAAATTTTGCAAATAATTTATGGAATTGTCTATGACATTTCCATTAACAGTCACAGTGCTTGGAAATACCATATATTTCTTTTCAGTATGTTTATAAATTATTTGGGCTATCATTTTAGTATAATCGTTGATATTGAGAATTTTTCCTTTGACGGTAACAGTAGATGGTGCTTTTTTATTGGTTTTCATGTAGTTATAAATACGGTTTGAGGCATCCCGGTACTCGGTTCTATTTAGTGTCCCTGAAAATGTACTTGATGGCACATTACTATTATCTGCCATATTAATGGTGGTGTTAGTGATGGGTAACCCCGCAATATACTGAGAAGATAAATATATCCATTTTGCCCGTGACATACTAGTTTGTTTACCATTCATAATTTTCTGAGCATCGCTGGCCAGTATTGATGGGTTGGTTTGATGCCGGGCTACTAAACTGCTGGTTGTAGCGAGATTGCTGGTGCTTAAGTGGCCTTTATTGCTGTAATAAGCATAATAAATTAATCCAGATGCAATTTTACTTACTCTTTGATCCTCTGTACTAGTACCAACTCTTGGTTCAATTAAACCTATCCCTGATGACTTTAAATAGTTACCTGGAGTGTAAATCCCGGCAAAAAGTGGATTGGAGAAGTTATCATCCCATGAACGACTTTGATAGTTTGTATTGGCCAGATTTAATTTTCCATAATTTATAAAGACAACCCCGTTTAAATCAGAGGCAGCATTTCTTAAATAACCAGTTTTTACTCCTGTAACAATATCATACATAAGCCCCGGACATGAAGCTGCAATATAGGCAGCAATTCCGTTTGGAGCGTTTTTAATTGACCTAGATGCTTCGTTGGGTGCGGGAGAAACGGGATCGATAATTACGTTGGCTGATCCAGAAACTGCTTTTTTAATTTTATCCATCAATGCTTTATCACTGGTTTTTCCAGCAATATTATCTGAAGTAAGATAGATATTTGGTAAATTTTTTCTAGCATAACGATTAATGGCTATACTGGTTGTTGCGATATTAGAAGACCAAATTTTTGTATTTCCATTTACGGTTACTGTACTGGCTATCTCAAATCTTGCATTTTTCCAAGTGACCATGGCCACGGGAAGAAGACTTTTTGGTGCTTTAACAACAATATTGCTCTTATATGCTTTTTGAATGTTATATAATGTGCTACTATCGCTTCCATACCATACTCTTGTTTTTTGAATATTTTTTAAGGATTTCAAGGAAGAATCAGGAATGGAAGTTTTTGATCCACAAATAATTATTTTTTTAGGTTTCAATCTGGTTATCTGTGCTTTAGTAGCAGAAGGAATGGTTTTACCTGTAATAAGAATTGGTGCATTATTTTTAATTGCCAGATATGTTGCAGATATGTCTTTTCCAGTGGTTAAAACCACCACATTACTCTGGGTCCAGTATTTGGCCAGGGAAGATGTTCTAGCGGATATTTTAGTACCCTTAACATTTAGATTTCCCACTACTATAACACTCTGCCCACTTAAATAATTGGTAACTGATTTTTCAGGCGTAACTGAACTTAAAATTAATTGATTACCAGTAAAAGATGCGGCGGGGGCAGTCATTATTCCATGAGTAGAATCAGTGACAAAAGCCTTGGCTGAAACAGGAGATAATATGATTAAAAATGCGAAAATAAAAATTAATAACAAAGAAATACTTTTATTTTTAGAAAGGTGTTGAGATTTAAATATATTTAAATATTTTTTAGAATTGAGATTCAATTTCTTCCTCCTCCATCAAACGATCACAGTAGTGGCACCGTAAAAGAACAGGTTCCTTTTTTATTACATAAAATTTCCCATAAATGGGCTCTATGGTATTGGTTATACAGTTAGGATTTGGGCAATCCACAAGGCTTTTAATTTCACTTAAAAGCTGAACTTTTCCTTTTTCAACTATTTCATAATCTCTTATAATGTTTATAGTAGCTTTAGGTGCTATAAGTGCAATTTGATCAACTTCACTAGAATAAAGTTCTCTACTTTCAATTTTAACAATATCTTTACTCCCCATATGAGAAGATTGAACATTCATTGTTATGGTAACCTTACTTTGATCATGGGGAAGTCCCAAAATTTTTAGAACACTTAAAGATTTATTGGCCGTTATATGGTCAATTACAGTACCATTCCGGATTGGCTTTACCTTCAGTTCTTTCGGTTTTTTCATTTAACAACCCTTTTTTACTTTTTTAAAGTCACTATACGGCGTATTATCCTTTTTAATAAAATGATTAGATTATAGTAGTAACATATTATATGTTTTTTTAATATAAATTATATTCGCAGATTAAAGATATCTGCTTAGTATTACAATAAAAATAATTATTTATTATAAGAATTTATATTTATTTTAATTTTAAATTTCGAGGTTACATTATTAATTGAGTATTCCATTTTTTTTCTACGTAAATGTTTGCTATTTGGATTGTTTCAGATTTTTCATGTTTTTGTGAGATTAGAAGGAGTTTTTTTGAATAAATGAAGTTTAAACTGCATAATTTCATTAAAACCATAAAAAACTTCTATAAAACAAATAAATGATATTAATAATTTTAATTAAAATAATAATCAAAACTTTAAAAAACTAAAAAAAGTTAATATAACAATTTTTTTAAAAAAAAATATAAGAAAGTTTATCTTCTTTCTTATTTAATCCATTATATCTTCTATGAATTTAGCATATACTGGCCTTGTAATGAAGATTCCGACAGCTATACCAATTATAGTAGTAAAAGCAAAACCGGACAAAACACCTATTCCTGTGTACCCTCTTGAAAACCCTACATATGCCAATGGAAGCATGGCCGCTACCAAAGTTCCTGCTGATGCGAAGATAATAAAGAAAGCGCTTTTTATTTTATATTTTGTCCTACGACGTTTTTGTTCCTTTAGACTTTTTCCTTTTAATACTTCATCGGTTATAATTATCTGATCATCTACTCCAGTTCCTATGGCAGCAATAATACCAGCTATAGCTGCTAAATCAATATTCCACCTGATTATGGCTGCTATTCCTAGAATAAGAACTAATTCGGCCAGTGTAGTGAATATAATTGGCATAACTAGTAATGGGGCGCGGTATCGTATTATAATAATTGCTGAAATAGCTAAAACAGCCAATATTCCTGCAATTAACGCACCTTGCCCAAATTGATCTCCTAAATCTGGTGAAACACTACTCACACCAACAATTGTCACTTTTACAGGCAGTGCACCAGATTTTAAAAGTGTTTCTAATTCTTTTGATTGTGCCTCTGCAGCTTCTTTAGAATCAGCTCCACCACTTATTTGTACGGAAGTAGATGGATTTCCAGCTGCAAGTTCTGGAGAAACTTCTGGAGAAGTTATTAATTTATCATCTAGATACATATCAACTGGTTGGCCTGCTTTTCCCTTAGCAATTTCGGCGAATTTGTTGGCACCTTCTACACTTACTTTGAAAGGAACTGCATATTGGGTGTCTGTAATGATAGGTGATTCCACACTGACAATATCTACTCCAGTTAAAGCTGTTTCATTACCAATTTTGGCCAAAAATTTACCAGGCGTACCTACAATTCGGGATACTTCATCTGGCTGTACTCCTGCTATTTCTACAATAACATTTTGATTACCACTGGATCTAACTTTAACATCCTTCACACCGAATATGTTTAGACGCTTATCCAAAACACTAGTAACGGTATTCATTGTTGCAGTATCAACTGGTTTTTCTAGCTGAATTTGAATAAGAGATCCGCCTTTTAAATCGAGTCCTTGTTGTATACCTATGGTGGAAATGGCCAGTATACTCCCAATTAAAAGAACAACCAATAGTATGACTCTGCGATCTTTTATAAACTCCATAATGCCCTTTTGTTTCATGATTTCCCCTCCAAATACCATTTAAGTATTCCAAGGTTCATGAGCCAGGTTACTAATATATCGGCCACTAATCCAATTAATAAAACAGCAGCAATGTTACTTAAAACAACTGCTTCCGGTATTATAAATATAGTAACCAAGTATAATGAGGCCATAGCTGCAATAGCAGATATGGACATAGTAAGGCCTGTTTTCATAGCATCTAATGCCCTTTCGTTCACAGTTCCTTCTTTTCTTTTAAGTAATCTGGTGGTTAGAAGAATATCTGTATCTACACTATAACCTATTAACATTAGAATAGCCCCTACTGATGCGAGGGATAAAGGAATTCCAAATAATGACATTCCTGCTATTGAAATTATAATATCGGATACTGCGGCAAGAATAACTGCAATAGAAGGCACTATGTCTCTGAATACAATAAATACTGTAATGGACATAAATAAAAATGCAAATCCTAGAGCCCAGTAAACTTGGTTAAGAGCTTGATTACTTAAAACAGGACCTACAGAATTATAGCTTAAAATGGTAGCAGTTCCTTTAAGTAAATCGGTTAATTCCACCACATCAACTGTACCACCTATCTGAACAGTGGCTTTATCATTGGCCATGGACAATATGCTGACATCCTCTGCATTTAGTCCATCTTCAATCATTAGCTTCAAATCATTTTGGCTAATAGATTTTTCTAAATCTAATACGGCTAATGATCCTCCTTTAAGATCCACACCTTCATTTAAACCATTTGAAGCTAGTAAAACCAAAGATACTAGCGTTATAATTACGGGTATCGCAATTAATGGCTTATATGATTCTAAAAATTTTTCTAACATTGAATCACCGTTTTTAACGTGTTTTCATGATATCAATTAAATTAATTATTTAATTTAAAAAAGTTTTTTATAAACTCTAAATTACTTTAAACCTACATATATACCTTATCTATATTTTTATGTAATTTATTAATATTATTAAATGTTTATTAAATTTTTATCCAGACCATATATAAATATAGTTACAAAATATGTACTATTTTTGTTTTTTTCATAGATTAGACAGTTTTAAAGATTTAAATATTAAATAATTTTTTATAATAAATGTTAAAATTTGATATTTTGAATATAAAAAAAAGGGATGTTAATTAACTAAGAAAATTATATTATTGATGTTAAAATAAATGATTTAAGGCACAATAATGGGATTTTTAGGACTATAAATGGATTATTGATTTAATATGAATTAAACTCCATATATTTTTAAATCCATTTCTTCGATTTTTTTCAAAGTTGAATCTTTAATTTCAATTAATTCTTTCCCGCTTGTTTTTATACTAAATGAATTAACCATTCTTGCGCCGCGGGCCTCAATTTTTTCATTCATTCGTTTTATAACACTATGGGCTCCCTGATTTCCCATAGTGGCAAATAGGATAATGTCTTTTCCTTTTAAATCATTTTGATCAATAAAAGTTATGATTGAAGGGGATGGTTTCCCTGCCCAAGTAGGAGAACCCAAATATATTAATCCATATTCATCTAAATTTAAATTTTCTGGAGTAATTTTTGTTTTACTCTCCCTAAATGCATCTAATGAAGCGCTCAAATAATTTAAAAATCCTGAACGTTCTTTAAAATCTTTTATTTCTTGTATATCTGCAGATAACTCTTTTGCTAGTGTTTCAGCAACAACTTTAGTTTTTCTTGTTCGGGAATAATATAATACGATGGTTTTCATTTAAAACACCTTATTTAAGTCTAATATTATTAATCAATCCTAAAATTTTTACAAATATTGAATTAGGGGTGCATTCCCAAAGATTCCAGAGATTCATTCTCTTTAAATCCAAACATGAGGTTCATATTATGTATGGCTTGTCCTGAAGCACCTTTTACCAGATTATCAATGGTTGATATTATAACTACTCTACCATGCTTGTCTATCTGGAAGCATCCTATATGGGCAAAATTTGAGCCTCTTACTGCACTAAGACGAGGTATTTCACCATCTTTTAAGATCCTTACAAATGGTTCATCACCAAAAAATTCTTCGTAAATTTCTTCCAGATATTCTGTACTCATATCATCCTTCAAATCTTCTTTTAAAAAGATGTGTGCTGTGGTCAAGATACCTCTTATAACCGGTACCAACTGAGGAGTAAAACATACTTTAACTTTGTCAGGCTTGTTTAATTCCTGTTCTATTTCACTCATATGGCGATGGTTAGTTATATTATATGGTATAACATTATCGCTGCAATTTGTAAAGGTAGTTATTGGTTTAGGGTTTATTCCAGCACCACTTATTCCCGTTTTAGAGTCAATAAGCACGGTTTCAACCATTTTCTTCTGAACTAGGGGGATACTGGCAAGTATGGCTCCTGTAGGAAAACACCCAGGATTGGCCACTAAACTTGCTTTTTTGATTTCTTTCCTGTATAGTTCAGGAAGCCCGTAAACAGCATCTAAAGGATTTGTATGCTTAAGATTGTACCATTTTTCATAAGTTTTAATATCATCATAACGATAGTCCCCACTTAAATCAATTACTTTTGTTCCATTTTTTAGAATTTCAGGCACTATATTCATGGAAGCCCCGTGAGGAGTTGCTGTAAAAACTAGATCTGCGTCAATCTCAGAAGGTTTTATATCTTGAAATATTAAATCTGAATCTCTTAAATGTGGATGTACTTTATAAACAGGATTTTCAGCATATTGACGGGAAGTTATGCTTGAAATTTCTACATTAGAATGATTATGCAAAAAACGAAGTAATTCGCCTCCAGTGTATCCACTGGCACCTACAATACCTACTTTTATCATTTTTTCACCATTATATTATTGGGGATAAGTTAATTAAATAAATTTATGTTTAATTTAAAATTCAAGTTTTTTAATTATCACTTACCTACTTTATTTTTTGATTAATTAATATTAATTAAAATTTCAAGCATTAAAAATTATTTGTAATTAAATAAAGGAATAAATACATAAAATCTTTTAATATCAATTAATTAGGTTATATTCTGTTATTTATTTTAAAAAAATCCTTTAAAAACATATATTTTGATTAATAACCAAATGAAACTTTTTTTATCTTTTTTACCCACAACCTAATTTTAATAAACGTTTATATTTTGTTTATTTTTTAGAAATGCGCATCTATCTATCCTCCGTCTAAGAATAAAGATACGGGTGTGGAAAAATTTGATTAACTGAATTAAATTAACTTATAATTGGCCTTATTTAAGAAAAAAAGTTCTAATAATTCCTTTTTTTCTAATTTAAATCACAAAGTTTATATGGTGGCAATATGAAAAAATCCATGTTCAAAGAAAATCAATACTTATTTACTAATATTAGAATCATTCTAGTTTTATTTAAGCGAATATCAATTATTCGACGATTTAATTCTGAAATTCTAAAAAATAAGTTTTTTCTGAATATGGAGGCGGTAAAATTAAGCGATATTCGCTTATTGTAGCATTTATGTTACTATTCGTGGCATTATTGTTGCCTATTGATGATGTTAATGCGACAGATCAACAAATTACTGTTAATCAGAGTTCAAATTTAAATTCAAACCTAACAAAGTCTAATTCGACTTTAAATAATTCTCAAAATACCACAGTAAAAACTAATACTAGTACAAAATCAGTATCTACTCAATCTAGTACAATATACGATAAAGTTCCCTATACTTACTATGAAAAAGTTCCCTATAAAGTAAAAACCAAAGTAGTCTACTATAAACCTTACTGGGTTAAATCCAGAGTAACGGTCAAAAAATGGTACTATTCGAGAGGCAAATACCGGGTTAAGTATGTTTATTCATATAAATATATTAAAAAGTATAGAAAAGCGTATAAATGGGGTTATGTGACTAAATATAAATCTGTAGCAAAAACGGGTTATATTTACACTTCAGACTACTTAAAAAACACTAAAAACGCCAATGCTTCTGATCCAACAATTCAAGAACTTGCTAAAAAATTAACCAATGGCACCAATAACACTCATGATAAAGCTTTAAAAATCTTTAACTGGGTAAGAGATAATCTTAGCTATTCATTCTATTATAACACTAGATATGGTGCAGTAAAAACTCTCAAAAACAAAGCGGGTAATTGTGTTGATCATTCTCATTTAATGGTTGCATTGGCCCGAGCAGCAGGTATTCCGGCTAGATATGCCCATGGCACATGCAAATTCACAAGTGGAAACACTTATGGACACGTATGGACACAGTTATTCATAAATGACACCTGGATTAGTGCAGATGCTAGTAGTTCAAGAAATTCTCTGGGAATCATTAAAAGTTGGAACACAGAAACAGTATACATGAAAGGCATTTACAAAGAATTAATATTCTAATTCTTTTTTTTATTTTTTAGATAAAGAAACTTTTCTTTTAATTTTCAATAGATTCATAATAATTTATTCTGATAATAGATTGATTCGTAGAAAAATAATAGAATT
>Ga0351902_1025_pt1 | contig 46203 bp, 34 predicted proteins | sample BONcelHT113001D5_FD_205828 | JGI IMG/M metagenome (GOLD analysis project Ga0351902, IMG submission 205828) | Enriched cells from coal bed in the Powder River Basin, Montana, United States - BONCAT cells T11 rep1 HSBNCT.T11.300.1.D5 ...
TTCACTACGCCACTACTGCGCACAACAACTTTATTGCCAGAGGCATGTCCTGTCTGCTCTGCGGGTATTGGATGGAACCGAATGGGGATACCATTTCCGAGACAAAGAAATCCGGAGGGCAAGCGGGGTAGCTGCTAAAGAGATTTGAAAGTTATTCCGGTTTTTCCCGTAATACACCACTATCTTATACAGATGCAACCCAACAGGAGGATTCCATGAAATCAAGCAAAACTGCACAAAAACTTGCAGAACGTATTAACAAAGCAATTGAAAACGAGATCATTACCAATCATGAATACGAGGAGATTCTGCATATCGCAAACGAAGACGGCATAATCGACCCCGAAGAGCGGGCACTTCTCGGCCAACTCAAGGAAATGATCGTTGATAAAACTATTAAACGTGTTGCCGAATAAACCTTGACGCGTCCTTTTTTCCCATGCGGAAAAATCTCACGTTCACTGCTGTGGATGTAACGCCGAAAGCGTTCCACAGCAGTGGCACCCCATTACATTCCGCAGATGTTGCTTCCCATTGTTATTTTCCTGCAACCATTTTCTGTCTGCAGGTGAGGCGTGAGTGACATTTCCTCTTTCTTATTCTTCCCAAAAAGGTGATTTACATGAATTCAGAACGAAAAACCTGGCATGATCTTTCTATCGAAGAGGTAGTGAAAGAACTTGCTACGCAGAACGAAGGTCTTTCTGAGGTAGAAGTTGCCGAACGTTTGCAGAAATTCGGCGCCAACGAACTGGCCACAAACAATGGTGAAAGTCCCTGGCGGATCTTCTGGCGCCAGCTGAACAATCCCATCGGCTGGCTGCTGATTGCCGCCGGCTTTCTTGCGGTACTGCTGGGCAAGCACACTGATGCCGCCGTCGTTTTCGGCGCAGTCCTCATAAACGCGATTATCGGGTTTATTCAGGAGTACCGGGCCAGCAAGGCCATTGAGGAACTGGCTACCATGGTCCCCGAATCCGCCGCGGTTGTCCGGAGCGGACTTCCCGCCAAGGTCCATACCCGGGAACTCGTCCCGGGTGACATGGTCACGCTGCAAAGTGGCGATAAGGTGCCTGCCGACCTGCGCCTCCTCCGCACGAAAAACCTGCTTGTCGAAGAAGCGGCCTTGACCGGGGAATCCCTGCCGGTCGCTAAGAATGCCGTACCCGCACCCCGGGAAGCCTCTCTGGGCGATCGTCTCAACATGGCCTACAGCGGCACCATGGTCATTCAGGGCACGGCAAGCGGCGTTGTCGTGGCCACCGGAAACACCACCGAACTTGGCCGGATTAACGTCCTCCTCAACCAGACCGTCCAACTCGAAACCCCACTCACGAAACAACTGGCAAAAGTCAGCGCCGGCATCACCGTGGCTGTTGTGGCAGCGGTTGTCGTGTTCATCGGCTTCGGAACCCTGGTGAAGAATGCCCCGATCGGCGATGCACTCATGGTAGCCGTGGCTCTCGCCGTTGCGGCAATTCCGGAAGGGCTGCCGGCGGTAATCACCATCGCCCTGGCGATCGGCGTGCGGCGTATGGCCGCCCGTCATGCCGTCGTCCGGCACTTGCCGGCGGTAGAAACACTGGGGGCGACATCGGTAATCTGTTCCGACAAGACCGGCACCCTGACGCGCAACGAGATGACGGTACAGGTTGCATGGGTTGATGGGCTGGAATATCGCTATGACGGCGTGGGGTATGATCCCAGCGGCGAGATTGAGCATGACGGCGTCCGCTTGGCAGAGCTTCCGTCGAGTATCAAGGATCTCCACACCATGGCAGTTCTCTGTAATGATGCCGCCCTGCGAAACGCTGAAGGCGTCTGGACACCGGTTGGAGACCCGACAGAAGCGGCACTTCTCGTTGCCGGACTCAAGGGAGGTTTGATCGCGGAGGAACTCCGCAGTCAGTTTCCGCGATTGGATGTTATCCCTTTCGAATCGGAGACGAAATTCATGGCAACCCTGCACCGGATAGGCGGCGAGGGGCGCGTTCTGCTCAAAGGAGCCCCGGAAACCGTCTTGCAACGCTGCCTGCTTGGCGAAGAGGAGCTCCAGTCAGCCTACGAAGCGATTGAAACCTACGCCCGCCAGGGAATGCGGGTGATCGCCTTTGCCTGGCGGCGGAGCACCGGACAGGAAGAGCTGGTTCCCGGTGAAGAAAACGAGAGCTTCAGCTTTGCCGGACTGATGGGGATGATTGACCCGCCAAGGACCGAAGCCATGGATGCCATTCGCATCTGCCACGGCGCCGGCATCACCATCAAGATGATTACCGGAGACCACCCGACCACCGCCGAGGCCATCGGCCGCCAGTTGGGATTACTGGGCCATGAGAATAAAGCCGTGCAGGGCAGAGAACTTGACGGGCTCACGGAAGATCAATTACGCGCCGTGGCAACGGAAAGCAACGTTTTCGCACGGGTAGCGCCCGAACACAAGCTTCGTCTGGTAGAAGCCCTGCAAGCACAGGGACACGTTGTGGCCATGACCGGAGACGGAGTCAACGATGCCCCCTCGCTCAAGCGTGCCGACATCGGTATCGCCATGGGCATTACCGGAACATCCGTTTCCAAGGAAGCAGCAAAGGTAGTCCTGATGGACGACAACTTTGCCTCCATCGCCGCCGCGGTCGAAGAAGGCCGCCGGGTCTATGACAATCTCATCAAGTCCCTGGCTTTTGTCCTGCCCACCAATCTTGCCCTGGCGTGCATTCTCGCTGTCGCCATGTTCTTCTTCCCGACCGTCACGGTGGACGGAGCAAGCGTCCTGCTGGTGGCAATGTCGCCGACCCAGATCCTCTGGATAAACCTGATAGCCAGCGTAACCCTTTCGGTCCCTCTCGCCTTCGAGACCCTTGAACCGAATGCCTTGCGTCGGGCGCCTCGCCCGGCCGGTGAGTCGATTTTTTCCCGTTTCATCATCTACCGGATCATCATAGTGGCGGCCATCATAACGGTGGGAAGCTGCGGACTTTTCCTCTGGGAATATTTCCGTATTGTCGGAACGGCCCCGCTCACCGCAGCACGTCATGCCTTTGCCCTTGCCGAAGCACAGACTATCTGTGTTACCGTGGTCACTTTTTCGCAAATATTCTACCTGATCAACTGCCGCTCCCTCCGCAATTCGTTTTTCTCGCTGGGAGTATTCTCGAACCCGGCGATATTCGTGGGAATCGGCCTGCTGTTGCTGCTGCACATCTGCTTCATCTATCTGCCGGCACTCCAGGGACTCTTCGGCTCGGCAGCACTCGATGCAAGAGCTTGGCTGATTGCGGCACTTGCCGGCGCAATCGTCTTACCGATTATTTCCCTGGAGAAGTGGATCAGAAACCGCTACTGCTTGTAAAACTGCAGCCAACCGTTCCCTGCAGCATGCAGCCTGATTCGACCCCGGGTCGGACAGGCAGCATGCCACCAGGACACGCAACGCATCACTGATACATGATATACACCGGCTTCGGGTTGAGCCGCAGGATATCCTTCGCAGTCATCAACTGGTCGCCCTTCTTGGTGTCATTGTGGTAAAAGAGCTTGAAGCCACTGAACTGGACCGGTTCGGTAACGATATAATCCTTGTAGGAGGCCCGCTTCAGGTGCGGTCCGCCCCAGCCGTCCATGTGCATAACAATTTGCACCTCGGGACGCAACACAATCTGCCGGTAGTTGGTAACCCCGTTGCGGGTGAAGCGGTGCACCGTCAGGACCTTCGGTGGAAGACGGTATTTTTTCACCAGATCCTTCAGATAGCCGGTAACATAGTTTATCTCGGAGGCATCAAAGGTCCCGATCTTCGTTCCCGGAATCTTCCTGCTCGCCACGAGATTGAACTCCGGATCGATACCAAGGTGCACGTCGGGATTTTTCAGAAGCCATTCAAAACGCGGCAGCAGGGTGCGGATATCTTCATGCCCGGTCTGGATATCGATGAACAGGATGCAGTTCGCTTCCTTTGCCCAGCCATACACCTTGTTCACAATTTCATCCGGCATGATCATCCGGTATTTTCCCGCTTTGCCCGGTTCACTCTGCGCCACCACTGCAATCAGGTGCAGCGCCGGCTGCACCGGCGTCGACGGATCCGCGTCAGCCCAGCGCTTTGACTCGGCCTTGAGGCGGCGAATCATATCTTCCTTCTCATACTCCCCCAATGCCCCCATTCGCTTGCTCAGTGGATTGCCGTAGTAGGCAACGATGCGCTTCTCCGGCAGGATCGACCCGGGAAACAGTGCTGGCGATTTTACCGGCCAGCCCATTTTTTTCGCGAATTCGGGATCCTCACCTCCCAGGTAGGTGCGTTTTTTCGCTCCCGGGATTTCTGAACCAGCCTCCTTTCCCTGAACCGGCACGGTCTCTTTCCCGCCTGGCGAGACGGTTGCCGAGGTATGGTTTGCGAAGCCCGAGGTGGGTTGTGTAAATACAGGGACAGTCTTTTTCACCTCCACGGCAGACGCCGAAACCGGAGTTGAGCTCACAACCTTCTGCTCGCTGCAACCTGACGAGGCAAGTAGAACAATCATCAAAATCGAAAAACGGGAAACGGACAGAAGAGAAAACATACTGGTTTTTTTCACGAATAGCCTCACTGGGTAATTAGGTATCTTTGCACACGAGCGATGATACTACACTCATCGAAGCGGCCCTGTCAAAATCAATAGCAGCGGTACCTCACTATCCTGGTTTCCATCCGGAAAGTCTAAACAAGGGCTGGGCTGGAACTTCCCCGAAGCCTCTTGTAATCGGTCGTCACCCTCCACACGGATCAGCAGCCTGCTGGATTCAGGTAAATTTCTTTCTGCCGCCATCTTTCATTGAAGCCGTATGAGAGACTTCGTGAAAGCCCCAACCCTGCTCGAAACAGGACTTTTCTTGGCATTCCGGATGAAAACTATCCTGAACGTACCGGCAAAATCTGGGGAATTTTTGATTCGTCGGCCAGATACGCTGAACGTTTGCTGGAATGACTGAGCGGCTGGCGATTCTTAACCGAAAATCATCGAAAATATGGCACAAAAAATTATCCATTAATCGCTAAACTTTTCAGCGGATCCTCCGATAAGATATTTCGAGTTGACCGTTAATGCCGGACAGCCGAGTATCGCCGACAACACTGAACTATGGAGGACTTGAAATGAAGAGGGACATGCAATCCAGCGAGGGGACAGGTAAGAAGGCACACGATTCAGCTCATGGCAGCGGGGGAATCTTCTCCGCCATCCATATCTGGTATATGAGGGTAAAGCTCAGGCATAAGATCGCAGCACTCGTCGTGTGCAATCTCCTGCTGGTGACAGGCGCTGCGACAGCCGGACTCTATGCGGTCCTGAACATAACCGGCCGCCTTTCCGCCGGCGGATCAGCGGCAGGTACAGAGGCATTCCTGTCCGGTGTCTTCCAGCAGCTACTTATCACCACAGGATCAATTTTCGCCGCAGCACTGGTCCTCGGCTCATTCTTCGGCTACCTGGTCTTCAAGTCCGTTGCCGACCCTCTGGCCATCGTATCGAAGGTCGTGGAAGCGGTCGAATCCGGTGATCTGACCGTCAGGGCCAGTGTCCCCTATGGCGGGGGACTCGGAAAGCTCGCGGTGAAGATCAACAGCATGGCCGACCAGACCCTCGATGTAATCAGTAAACTTACCGCGGCAATCGACCATCTCGGATCGAGCACCTCAACCCTGAGCATGAGCGCCGACAGCCTCGAATCCGCCGTCAGCAACGCTACCATGCAGTCCGCCACCTCCGCCTCCGCGGCAGAAGAGATGTACGCTACCGCCGAAGAGATCGCCAGGAACTGCTGCCATGCGGCGGACAGCGCAAAGCAGACCACTGAAGCGGCCAGGAACAGCGAAAAAGTGATCATGGAAACAGCTGCCCTGATGGAAAACCTGTCACGGGGAGCCGTCCGCACCACGGAAATCGTCCAGAACCTTGGCGAAAGCTCGGACAAGATCGAAGAGATCGTTGTCACGATCGAAGAAATCGCCGACCAGACCAATCTCCTGGCCCTGAATGCGGCAATCGAAGCAGCGCGTGCCGGTGAGCAAGGCAGAGGCTTTGCAGTGGTTGCGGATGAGGTCCGCAGGCTTGCGGAACGCACGGCCAAGGCAACCCGGGAGATATCGGTCATGATCAAAGGCATCCAGGGTCAGACGAAAGAGGTAGTCCAGTCCATGGGCGCAGAAGCCGAGAAGGTCAAGCTCGGCGCAGCCGCTTCCGAGAAATCAGGCCAGGCAGTGTCGGAGATCATTTCCCTGGTATCGCTGCTTGACGAAAAAGTCGCCCAGATCGCCACAGCAGCGGAGCAGCAGTCGGCCACCACCCAGGAAATGACCCATAGCCTGCAGAGCATCTCCGAAGCGGTCTGTACGGCTTCCGACGAAGCAAAGAGCAGTATTCAGGAATCCACCTCCCTGGCGGGACTTTCCGATACGCTGAAAACGATCGTGCAGCGCTACACGGTTGCCTGACGGAATATCGCGGCAGGCAAGGGCTGGCAGAAATAAAGGCCGTATCCGGAAAAGGATACGGCCTTTTCGTTTTCCAGACACCCTACATAATGGTTATGCTCAGGACCTGCCAGGTTTCGAAAACCTGGCAGGTCTGTCATTTTCCAGGCACCCTTCGCAAGGGTTGTGCGTAACGATAGCGTAACCTCCCGGATGCATTCACCGCGAAAACAACATAACAGCTGGTACAGAAAATTCCTTTTATTCGGGCCATTTGACCATTGTTTTTTTCAAAGTAGACTATATCAGATACGGATTCAAGACCAAGGAAACAGGAGGATGCAGCATGGGATCAAAAGGACGTGAAATAATCGGAATGGATGTGGATGAACTGCTCGGCTTGCTGCGGCGCGCCTTCAGTGACGAATGGCTTGCCTACTATCAGTACTGGCTGGGCGCCAAGGTAGTGAAGGGGCCGATGAAAGATGCCGTTGGTGCCGAACTGCTCCAGCATGCCACCGAAGAACTGCTGCATGCCGACATGGTGGCGATGCGGATTATACAGCTGGGCGGCACGCCCGTTACCAAGCCAGAGGATTGGTACACGCTTACGAATTGCGGGTACGAAGCACCTGATGACCCGAACGTCAAAACCATCCTGAACCAGAATATCAAGGGCGAACAATGCGCCATCGGCGTCTACAAACGCCTGATGGACATCACCAAAGACGCTGATCCGGTCACCTACAACATGGTGCTGCAAATCCTCCAGCAAGAGGTCGAACATGAGGAAGATCTGCAAGCCCTGCTTGAAGATCTTGAACTGATGTTTGAAGCAGTACGAAAATAAAAACCGGAGACAAAAGTCCGGGTATATTTCGGTCATTACTGGTGCCGGCAGGCGACTGCCGGCACTTTTTTATCCTCGGTCCGACTGCCGAAAACTGGGAGCCGGTCAGGTAACGGGAAACAGACCTGATCCCGACCTCCTTCGGAACACATAAAAAAAACTGACGCGATCGCGGGTATCGGATATGATATGACGTAAAGTGGTAATTCTCAATGCAGGTAACGCTAGGAGACCATCACCATGATCAGGCCAATAAATACTTCGTTCACCAAGATTCTTCACATAGCAAGCGATGAAGAATTACGACGACGCTTCATGATCCTCGACGAATCAATCAAGGCCAATATGCGCTTCGGCTTGCTGCTTGAGGTTCTCGACAAGGTAGCGGAAGAAGCCGCCCTGAGCTATGTCAACCGGTACTTTCCCGAAGCCCGGGTGGTAACGGCAGCCATCGACAATATCGCGGTCCGCAATGTCACGGACATGTCGAGGGATGTGCACTTTTATGCGCGGATCAACCATGTCGGCCGCTCCTCTCTGGAAATCGGCATACGGGTCGAACAACCCGGTAACCCGACACACCATATCGCCTCCTGCTATTTCACCATGGTAGCCCGCTCGGGTGTCGGCGAGGATGCAACCAGCGTGGTCCTGCCCGGCTTGGAATACACCGAAGAAATCGAGAAGCAGCGTGCGGCGAAAGCTCTGAAACGACGGGAAGAATACAAGCAGCAACAGGCGCTGTTGCATGAGCCGCCCAGCCGGGAAGAATTCGAAATGCTGGCCGGACTGCATAAAGCCCAGGATGAGCCCGGTTTTAACGGCCTGCTGGCAGGGCAACTGACAGCCGGGGCTTGGGAACGGATGTACCCGGAGCAGGAAAACGTACCAAAAAAAATATTCGGCGGCTATCTCATTCGTCGCGCCTACGAGCTGGCTTCGATCTGTTCCGAACAGGTGGCCCCCAACCGCCCGATACCCTCGGCGGTCAACCGGATCAACTTTTTCCACCCGGTGCGCATGGGAGACAAACTTCATTACACCACACGGGTTGTCTATACCAGCGGCAGCCTTATCTGCGTCGAAGCCAACATTGAGCGCATCAGTCGCGACCGGACCACCAAAGCTCTGTCCAACTCCTGTCTGTTCACCTTTGTCAACGTCGATGATGAATTGAAACCCCAACCGGTACCGGTGGTATACCCGTCCAACTACAGTGAGGATGCCCGCTATCTGGCGGCCCATCGCAGCTGTCTGTCCATGCACATGCATCCTTAGTTTCCATCCGGAAACTCTGGAGCTGGAGGTCAGGGCGGTCGGCACTCCAGGTGTTCGGAGAATACTTGATAAAAAACCGGGATTTCTCACTGAGATATCCCGGTTTTTTCTGGTCTGTATCGGTACAATGCATCGCAACCGTGGCCGACGCTGATGCTCGCTGCCCGCCTCGCGACTTGAAAGCTGGGGTAACATACTGTCATTTTCAGAACACGCAACGTGCCATCTCTTCCGGCAACAGCTGGCAAAAAGCGTGTTTATCTCATCATCCCAGGTTTTCCTCAACTTTCATTTCCAGGTCATCGATATTGACTCTGTAAACCTTTCCGTCCCGGTCCTCACTCCGCACAATACCTTCCTTGACCCACTCAAGGATAACATCCTTGCTTACGCCGAATTTTGATACTGCTTCCTCCAGGGTGCTCCAGCTATTTCCGAGCATGGACATAAAGACCCCCTCCCTATTTATTTTATAGTCCCAGGAGTCTGTCGGACTTAGGAAATCAAAGCGAAAATTCGGCTGGACGAGGACAGATTTTGTCGATTTTGCAGGGCAATAGTTGTTCTATTGACCAAAAAAGCGACGGAATCTGGACCGTCCAGACGGATTTGCAGCAGATTTACCCTACGTCCGACAGGCTCCTCGTACAATACAGTATACAAAAACCTGAGGAATTGTCTTCCCCTCCGGATTCTATTCGAGCATGCTGCGTGACAGAATTGGAGCCTGGAGTCTGTCCGGGCAGTTATTGAAGTCCGTTTCCGGCCCGCCGCTGGAGCAGCAATTGATTCTTATGTTCTTTCGTCTTAATCGTGAGATAGTCATTCTTTTCCATTTCGAAGAGCTGTTTCCTGTAGCGGTTCGTAAGATCGTACCAGCCGCTGACTCTCTGGTTGAAACGGCTTTTTTCGGGATAGCGCAAGGTATCCATGAAAGACTGGATCGCGAAATAATACCGGACAGCATTGCGCTCAATCGCACCGCGAGACCCGCCGATATAGACGGGTTTGCCGTTTCTGTCAGTACCCGTCACCGTGAATCCCACCTTGCCCCGAGCAAGTGTCGCAAAATAGGCCTTTTCCGCGAATCGAAGCGCAGCACTGTCACTGTAGGAATAACTGACGTGGACAAAAGTCCTTCCCCCATCAAGGGGCAGAGCCTCGAACCTCATCCGGTGGTTCTTCGTGCCGAAAGGGCCTGCAGCGGCACTGAGCAGGACGTCCAGATACCCCTGCTGCTGATCAACTATTCGATACTGAAACTTGACCTGACGTGTGTCTTCCGGCGGCTGATAGCCTTTACGGCCGATGTAAAAGGTCAGCAGCCAGCTGTCCGGCAATTTTTCGTATGTGCACGCTTTGACATTAAGATGGAGGGATACGATATCACACCAGTTTGCCGGAACCTTGAGCACGTCCACAACGCTGCTGAAGGGATACGCAAAGATTCCGTAGACATCCACATGCACTCTATTGTCTCGCTCAAAAGACTTCAGAAAGAGAGGCAGGCCGAAGCTGTTTTTCTCCAAACTGGCCAGGTTCTTGTGATAGGTGTCGAGCAGGATAACTTCGCCACGTTGCGTTTTTTCGGCAGCTGAAACGGGAGCGGCAGAAAAAAGCATCACCACAACCACCAGGCACAGAAATAATTTCGTACCTTTATTGATCGTTTGAATCTCATTCATATCATTCACTTGTGCCTTGCTGAACACCCCCTTGGCGAAAAGTTACAGCCAACGGGCGAATAAATTCACAAACCACTCCCTGATTTTCGGGAACAACGGTCTCTTCTTCCACTCATCCCTGTGAATCTGCCGGGAATTCTCAAGGTCCTTGACAAACATTTTCTCCATTTCAACGGCAAACTCGCGGCTCAGGATTACCGCATTCACCTCGTCATTATGTAACAAACTCAGGTAGTCCATGTTGGTTGAGCCTACGGTAGACCAGACCTCGTCGATCACCGCGGTTTTTGCATGCAGCAGGGAAGTTTTGTGCTCATAGATCTTCACCCCCGACTTCAAAAGCTCGGAATAATAATACCGCTGGGCATAGAATGCCAACGTGGAATCGGTGATTCCGGGGAGGATGATTGTTACGTCAACACCGCGGCCGGCAGCATCGGTAAGGGCCTTCACGATCTGTTCGTCAGGGATAAAGTAGGAATTCGTCAGGTGAATCGAGTGCTCGGCAAAAGTGATGGCCGACACGTACATAATAAACGGGACCCTGTTGCTCTCTCCGGGGGTGCTGCCGACCACCCGCACCAAGGCAGTACCCTTCTCTATCAACGCGGGGAAATAGTTGTTTCTTTCGGAAAGATCTGGTCCTTTCTGCTTCTGCCAGGTGTCAAGAAAGAGTTTCTGGAATTCGGCAACGGCCGGGCCCTCAATTTGAACGTCGGTATCACGCCAGTGAATTTGCCCTTTTACCTTTTTTTTCCGGGTAAAGGGACTCCTTGAATAGACCTCACTGATATTGATGCCCCCGTTAATGGCGACTTTACCGTCAACTATCAGTATCTTGCGGTGGTCCCGGTGTGTCAGTCCCCATTCCTCGCGGGAACTCAACGGATTCAGCGGATTGAAATTGACAACCTGAATGCCACCGTCGCGCAGGCGCTGAAAAAACGCATCGGCAACAGCTAAACTGCCCAAGCTGTCATAGATGACATTCACCTGGACACCTTCCGCCTGTTTTTGCAGCAGGAGATCGGAGAATTTGCAGCCTGTTTCGTCATCTTCAAAGATATAGCTTTCCAGGTTGATATGGTCTTTGGCATTCTGGATTGCATTGAACATTGCGGCGTAGGTGGCCGGGCCATCGGCAAGCAGCGTGACCTTGTTCCCTTTGGTCAGTGGGCTTTCAGTAACCGATTCCACCACGGCAGTATGGCGGTCGAGAAAATCCGTCGGGTCGGCCGACTGTTGCAGCCGGTCGATGATTGCCTTGCTTTTTTCGGGGGATACCAATCCTTTGGACGAAACGATTTGACGCGGTTCCTGTGAAGCGGGCGATTCATCGATCACTTTGGAAACATCAGGCAAGGTGGCACAGCCATTGCCGAGACTCACAATTGATATGAACAGAGAAAACAATATGACTGGCTTGAGGTATTTCATGGTGTCTCGCCCCAGTCTCACGTGGACTGCCAAACCGCTTGAGGTGAGAGCATATCAGCTTTTTTGCCGGCTGGAGCAGCCATGCACCAGCCGGCAGGAAACACTCAGACTACTTTACAATCAGGTCGTTTTTTACTCCGGTAACCCCTTTCACGCCACGGGCCACCTCTCCGGCTTTTGTGACACTTTCCTTCGAATTGACAAATCCGCTTAACTGAACGACCCCTTTGAAGGTCTCGACATTGATCTGCATGACTTTCAGATCCGGGTGTGCAAAGATTGCGGATTTTACCTTGGTTGTAATTGCAGTATCATCAACATACTCGCCGGTTCCTTCCTTGGTCCGCGTGGAAGCACAGCCAATGAATGAGGTTACCAGTGCCAAACAGACCATAAATTTTAAAATACGATTCAATTTTACCATGATGATTTCTCCTTTTTGTTTTGAACTAATTTTGTTCAGAAGCATGCTCAAGGAGTAAAAGTATCTCCACTGCCACTCCTTGTCCCGCTCCCCGGAACGCCCGGGGATTCCTGCTTGTGTATCACCCCTTTCAAGTGCCTACTGCTTGAAGCCGTCGAGCCATTCCCATCCGCGGAGCAGTTCCGGAAAGGCAGAACCGACGTGGACCGTCTTGACCGGGTTGGTTGAGACATTAATGACGGCGTCCTCTTCCACCAGCGAGACGGTCACGGAACCGGCATCGATGAACGCTTCGTAAGCAGCCAGTGAGTTACCGAAGGGAACCAGATCATCGTCCGGGTGGTGGATCATCCGCAGCGGTACGGTCGGTACCCAGGCAGAATCCAGTTGCCCGGGCAACCGGTACGAGTCGTTTTCCTTCAACAAGGCAACCACGGGGCTCGTGGTGTCGGTAAGCAGGTCAATGAACCCCTGACTAAGAACGCTCTTCGGCACGATCAATGTCGGCACAGTGAAGTTCATCCCCATTGCCTCGCTGATCGTGTCAGATTGAAAATTGCCGTTAAAGAGCGGGGGAATAGTTGTGTTGTATGGGGCGATCATGGCAGTGGCAGGATCGTAGAGATTTGTCTGCCCCCCATAGGCATAGTTGTAACTGGTAAGGATCATGGGAACAAAGTACGGGGACTTGAAGGTGTTGTCCGATAGTATTACTCCGCGCATGACGCCGGAGAGGTCATGGGGACCGGAGAGAGAGGCAGAGGCGGAGACGGTGAACTCGGCGGCATGATTGAGCTGCAGTTCCCGAGTTGCTGCCATTGTTACATATCCCCCTTCGGAATAGCCCATGAGAAAGAGCTGGCTGTTCCAGGTGCAGGGTGAGCCTGTTCTAGCAATAATGTCACGGCTTGACCTGAGGAGATCGATCACCTGCGTCGCAAGTACCTCACCAACGACATGGGGCTGGGTATTGGTGTTGTCCCCCATTCCCTCGTAATCAACCAAGGCAACCGCGTAGCCGGTGGCGGCGATTGCCGCTGCAACCATTACTTCCGGGTAGTCAGTGGGCTTGCCCCGGTGGGTCAGATACTGTGACGGTGAAAAGGGCCGGTAAACCTCGGTCCCGTGCTGATACATGAGGATCGGCACTGAAGGTTTGCCGCCGAAGATTGCTTTCGGGAGGATCAGCAGTCCGGTCATGGTATGCAGCTGGCCGTCCGCTCCGGTGGACTGATAGGTAACCTTCTGCATCTCGATGGTATTCCTGAAATTGATCAGAAGCGAGCCGAAGTTGCCGATGAAGCTGGTCCAATCCCAACCGTCCAAAGCTCTTGTAATGGGTTGTTGAATGCTCGTGGAGATGTCAGCAAACAGTTCCGCGGGATTGATAGATACAGAGCCACTCCCGCCAAACGTCTGCGAGGATGACTTTGAGCCGCAGCCCGCTATCAGGAGCGCCAGAACCAGAATTGCTGCACAGAGCATACGAGCGGAATTTGATAGTCTCTTCATTGTTTCGCCTCCTTTTCTTGCAATGTGGAAAAATTTTTTATTCTCGCTTGCCAAAACAGATGGCGTTTGTCCATGTGCATTCCGCTAGAGTGAGGTACAGCAACGGTAACAAGCTGATTTCCATTACGCTCGCGCCGCCTTTATCGTCTCCGCTCCCGCCGTGGACGCAACAGTGTTGATCTTGATCTCCGGTTCCTGGTTGAGGAGTTTCATTGCTCCGATCAGAACACCGAAATGGACGGACCGCAAATGGGTGTTCAAGTCGCCACTGGTCTGCCACTCTTCCTTGAAGTAAATCCTGTTTTCAGCCTCCACATCCACATAGCAATTGCAGCTTATGCAACCCTGCTCACGTCGAATCTGGGCAAGTATTGCCTTAAAGGTCTGAAAAACCTCTTTCTTTTTTTCAGAAGGCACCGTTATCTTGATAGCAACGTCGATCATCGGCTTTCTCCTTGAGACGCAAAACTTTTTTGACTACAAAGAAACTTTGCAGGTTCATTCTTTGATAAGGCACAAGACTTAGTAGCCGCATCGCAATGGTTCCATGGTAAAAAGAGGACGTGCACTCTCTTTTATTGATGAACGCTCCCAACGAGTTTAACGATGTGAGGTTTTCTGCCTTTACCTTGCATCCAGGTTTACTCCCTCCTGAATCCGGATTAAAGGTGGCAACTCACTTCCCCATATGTATCGAGGGATGGTAACTAAAAATTCCGAAAAGGTTCAGGAGCCACAAAATCACAACAATGACCACAACGACATTCAAAATTGTCTTTATGGATCCAGCCATTGGGATGAATCGGTTGATGAGCCAGAGAAGAACTCCAACCACGATCAGAACTACTACTACTTGAATTAATGGCATGAGCTGACACACCTCCCTCTTTTACTTTCCGAATCAGGCCTCCTCGTGCGGGACCCGATCATGACTGTCAGTCATAGCAAAGTAGACTTTCAAACCTGCTACTTTGCGTTCTGAACCGCTGGAACCATCACCTGACGAACGCTTCAGACGACCGCAACAGTTATAACCGGCCCATCAGTAGCAGAATGATCAGAATCAAAAGGATCAAGCCAATCCCGCCACTCGGATAGTATCCCCAGTTTCGGCTATGGGGCCATGCGGGCAATGCGCCCAGCAACAGTAAAATCACGACAACCAGTATGATAGTTCCCAACATTGTGATTCTCCTTTCTTCAGTGAAAGTTCCGCTTGGTGCTTCTACAGCAACAGTGCCTTTGTGAGTTTTTCAGGCACCGCTTTGAAACTCTCCAGTTTTGACAAAAACACGACAGTGTTTATGTTCTCCTGTAAAGGAGGTTCGCAACTAACGTGCCAGAGGAAGACGGTGGTTTTTGAGAGAGTAAGGCACTGAATATACTAGGTTTATATGGAATGACTGAGTAGGTATGCAGGGAAAACCGTCAGAGGCTTCCGTCATATATAACATAACTGCCATATGTGACGGACCGCGTTGTGGAAATATTTCAGGGCGTATATATCATTCTTGTAATGAAGTAGATTGGGGTATTTTCGAGGATGTTCTTTAGTTGATGCTTTCGCAAATTCTCTGAGCTGTCATCTCGACCGACAGGGAGAGATCTTGTAACCAGTGGTAAAAGCAAGAATCCTCCCTCTGGTCGGAATGACAAAATGTAGCGTATTCACACTTTTTGCGAGTCCATCTTAGTTCAATCAGTCAAAAGCTGTCAGTGTCCCATACGGTTAATTCCTTCCTGTTACTTATGGTTCTTTTAGCCCCCAGGAGTCTGTCGGGCTTAGGAAATCGAAGTGAAAATTCGGCTGGGCGAGGACAGATTTTGTTGATTTTGCGGGGAAATAGTTGTTCTATTGACCAAAAAAACGGCGGAACATGGACCGTCCAGACGGATTTGCAGCAGATTTACCCTAAGTCCGACAGACTCCTAGCTGCGTTGTGTCTCCTCGACAGAACCTGGCGGCTATGGCTGAGCAGCAGCAAAAAGGCTGAGGAGCCAAACCACCCCCAGCCCTCATGCTCCGGTATCTAGTTTTCATCCGGAGTTTCCGGATGAATCCATCTGATTTCCTCAACGTATCCGGTGTAATCAATCAACGTCGAGTCTTCTGCTTTTCAAGTTCCTCTTCAATCCTCTGTTTTTCAAGTTCCTCTTTGGTCAGCTCCCGTTTACCCGGCTTGGGGGGCGTCACTTTTACCGGGGCTACTTTCTGCGCCGGTTTTGACGGCTGTACCCGTTCCGGTCTTACCTGCTCGGGACGTATCGGCTGCGGCGATCCGATTTGAGCGGGCTTTGCAGGTTGGGCGGGCTTTTGCGGTGCAACCCGTGCCGGCTCCTCGGTTTTGGCAGGTTGCTGCTGCAGAGCAGGACGTGTCGGCTGCACCCGTTCCGGTCTCACCTGCTCGGGACGTACCGGCTGCGGTGATCGGATTTGACTGGGCCGTGTTTCCGCTGCCCCCGTTCCTTGCCTTCTGATATCTTTCTGTTGAAACCGTACTTCGGATTCCGGCCGATTCACCTCTCTAGCCGGTACGATACGGTTCGTAATCTTGGGCGGAGCGACCACGGCTTCCCGATTGATCCTGCCTTCCGGGGCGCGCTTCACTTGTTGCTGAAGCACGGCGGCGTTTTCTCTCCTGCCCTTATCCTGGCGTATGATCGTCTGATTTTGCCGGATTCGGGTTTGTACGCTCGTATGCGGCTTCCGGGTTACCGGTCTGTTTGTGTAGTTGTACCGCTGCTTGTTCGTTTCGTAATTGGTAATCACCCTATTATTGACTATCGGAGCGGCGCGGTAGTTATTGATGATGGTGGTGGTGTTTATGTTGGTCACCCGGACATTTCGATAATTGTTCACTCGGTAGAAATTGTTCTGGTTGACCACGACTGCGTGCCTTGCGTAGGCATAATTCCGTACATTGATGTTGATCTGTGTGATGTTGATATTATTTACGACCACTACATGCGGCCCGCCCCAGTGACGACGGCTGTAATAGGTCTCGCGCGGCGCCAGCGGCACCCATCCTACATACCCTCCGTTGTGAACCCAAGAAACCCTGCCGGGGTTCCAGTAAAAGCCTATGTTGAGCAAGGGAAGACCGATCTGCACCCTTGCCACGGGCGGAGTCCAGTACCAGTTATTGCTTACATAGACCCAGTTGCCGTAATGGTGGGTGACGTAACCGAAGGGCTCTGCCGGGATCCAGGTCTGGTCACCGTACCAGTCGGTCCAACGGCCCACGGTAAAAGGTGACCAGCCCGCGGATACTGTGGTAGGACGCCAGAACCAGCGCGGGCTTCCCTCATAGGGAATCCTCTCCCACCTGCCATTCTCTTCCAGGGCATACGCCTCGTTCCGAAGATCGGGCGGAAGATATTCTTGAGACCTTCCCCTAACCATGGATTTCTCGTTCCAGAAGTTTTCACGGGATTCGTTCCATTGATCCCACTCCGGGTCAACGGTGCCTTCACCGGATGACACCTGGTTCTGGTTGGCAAGAATCGACGCAGACCCTGCTGAAACGTCGTACCTGGTGCCGGTTGCCGAGTGGACGAAACTCACGCCACCTTGTAGTGCAACCACTTCAACCGAGTTATCGCCAACATAGAAGTCGAAGGCTGAACCGGGATCGGCAAGAACATAGCCGTATGGACTTGTGGCTTTAATGACAGTCCGGGAACCTTTGTTGTAGAACCGGGCAATGCCCGAAGCCACATCCGTCTCTGTCAGATCTGTCTCAAGGTCGATGAACTGCAACTGCGTGTTGCTCCCGACCCGGATCCAGCTCCCGTTGGGAACAAGCAATTCCGCCATTGCTCCGTCACCTGAATAGAGTGTGTCCTCTGTACCAAATGGCGCGTCCCTGACCACTGCCACCCAGTCATTTTCAGCAGGAACAAACCGGAGCAGATCACCTTCGATCTGGTAGACGCGACCTACCACCAACCCCGGTGCCTCTTGAGCCAGGCTGGGCAGCACCGTACTAGTCATTGCGAGGATCAAAAAGACCATTGTTTTAATCCATTTCTGCATTTTTATCTCCTTTCTACAGCTTTATCTTTGTCCTGTTCTTCAAAGCTTACTAAACATAACGCACGACAGCATTCACAGCATACACGACAGCGAATATATTCTGCCACAAAGGTAAACCGCAACTAACGTGCCAGAGAAAACACGCAATTTCTGTGAGTGAGGAGGTATGATTGTACAGGGTAAAATGGGAAAACAGCTGGGGGCGAAGGGAAAGCCGTCAGCGGAAGCCGTCACATGTGGCATAACTGCCATATATGACGAATCACATTGAGGCAATCATTTGCACGTCTTTAACAGTTTGCATTTTTGGCGGGAGTACTCGGTGGTGCCGACGCTACGATGGCTCGCGATAGTGTTATTTAAACACGAACGGGAGTCGGAATAGCTCCGACCCCCGTTCGTGTTTTGACGATACACCCCTGCGGTTACTGCTCGATCAACACGCAATCTATGATTGCCTCGACTCTGCGGTTATTTTGCCTTCCTTCAGGAGTCGTGTTGTAATCAATACGCCTGGTATCACCGTATCCCTTTGCCGTCAGACGGGACGCTTCGATACCGAAATTCGTTATGAGATACTGCATGACGCTTTCTGCCCGCATCTGGGACAGCTTCATGTTGTAATCGGCACTGCCAATGTCATCCGTATGCCCTTCGATGACTCCTTTGGTCGTCGGATACTTCTTCATGAAATCGGCTACGCCGGCGAGACGGCTGTGATACTTCGACCCGATGTCTGCCTTACCGGTAGCGAACTCGATATTAAACGGGAAGCAGAGTTTCGCGGGTGGCGGAACAAAGTCCTTCTCCAATGAGCAATCGATGACCGCTTCGATGCGGCGGTTTTTGATTCTTCCCTGTTCCGTGGTATTGTCGGCGATCGGATCGGACTTGCCGAACCCCTTGGCCGAAAGCCGGGACTCGTCGATGTTAAAGTTTTCGACCAGATAGTTCATAACACTTTCCGCCCGTCGCTGAGACAGATTGAGGTTGTATTCCTCGGTACCGACATAATCGGTGTGCCCTTCTATGACAGCGGTGGTTGACGGAGACTTTTTCATGAAATCGGCGACCCGGCTGATGTCATCGTGATACTGCGGTTTGACATCGTACTTGTCGATATCAAACTGCACGTTGAGGGTCATGCACACCGTGACAGGCTGTTTTACCGGCGCTATAGCTGCAGCCTGAGGGCCGCATTGCTCGGCCTCTGCGGCCAGCTGTCTGGCCTGCGCCAGGAGCCTGCTGGAACCGACGTTGTCACAGGCCCAATAAACCCTGGCGCCCTGTGCCGCAAGTTCTTTGGCTTGCGCAATTTTTTCAGGACAGTATTTTGCCCCTGGAGATTGCTCTGCGCGGGCAATTGCCGCTTCGGTCTGGCCGAAGTCATCCGGAACACCTGCAGCCTTGTCAACCACTCCGAAGTGAGACGTTACGCACGAAGTAATAAGGAAAAGAAACATAATCATCAGGCTGGACAGAAACAGATTCTTTTTCATTTCGTTACTCCTTTCTTGTGGAATTAGACTATCCATATCTCACAAACCGCTCATCATGATGCTGCCTGATTTATGATTTTGATAATTGTATCCTCCACTTCCCGTGCCACGCTCTCCAACTGTGGCACGTTGAACATCGCCAGCATGGTGGTTGGCCTCAGAGTTGCCAGAATGGTTTTGCCGCCCTCCTCGTAGAGTGAAATTCGGCATGGCAGTGCAGTGGAAACGCTCATGTTCTGCTCGAGCACCTTTTTCGCCTGGTGCGGCTGACACACCTCGAAAACCAGACATTCACGGGCGAACTCCACACCCTTCTTCTCCATGGCTTCTTTAAGGTTGTGAACCTGCATGACGCCAAAGTGATGTGCCTCGACAGCTGTCTGCAAAGCAGCCGCAGTTTCGTTCACCGATTTATCAGTCGTTACCTTGATCAACATGGTTATTCTCTCAATCATAACGTCAGTTTCTCATGGACCAGGTATTCCATGAGCCAGTTTCCACCGGGTTGCCACCGTCAGGCCCTTCGTCCTGAAATAAATCCGACAATCACAACAATAATCGCAATGACAAGCAGAATATGGATAAATCCTCCTAGCGTGTAACTGCTCACCAGTCCCAATAACCACAGAATAATCAGTATTACCGCTATGGTCCACAACATGGGATCCTCCTTTCCGACTGTCCTGTCCCCCTGCCGGCTGTTGCATGAACGTGACAGCCGACAGGGTCAGACAATCTCTTTGGCCTAGGAACCGGTCGCCACAATCGTCATCCGGTTCTTGACACCCTTACAATTTTTACGCTGCTGGCAAGTTTGGTGTTCAACTTCAATGTGTTGCAGTACTAGCCAGACGATTTACTGTGGCAGATAGTTCCTGAACAGATTGATATTTTGCCATGCTATTTTCTATCCCGCTTTTCTCCACCGCCTTTTCCAGACTTTCCATGATCAGACGTATACTTTTGTGGTGCCTGATGTTGTGGCGGTGAATACTGCTTTTGGACTTTTCGAGATTGAGACTGATATTTGGGACGTTGCACACCCCAGGAATTATTCCTCTCCCAATGCCTGTTTTTTTCCCAGGTTCTCCAGTTCTGTTGCACCTGGCGCTGAGGAATCCGCTGATGATTCCACTGATGTCCGTCCCAACGACGGTCCCGGTAATTATTCCGCCAGCCTGTTGGCACCTTATTATAAAAATTCGGAACTCTTTGATAGTGCGACCAACCCGAGTTGTAGTGCCGCGAGCGATACCAACGGCCTTCCCACGGGCGCCACCACCAGCCATTATAGAAAAAGATGTCCACACCCACGTCAGGGACAGCATAGACGTACGTATTCGGGATGACTATCACTTCCGGAGGTGCGGAAAACGTGATGATTGGTGGCAGAGAAATGCCGACACTCACATTAACTCCTGCCATTGATGAAACAGGAAAGATACATATCGTTCCCAACAGCAATGTTCCTAAAAAATACTTGACCACTGTAATGCCTCCTTTATTACTATGTACCTGCACCATCAGCTTCTACCATACGATTACCGTTCAATTTTCCAGCCACCTCCTTGACGGTACTCTTCGTTTTCTAAAGTTCGCTGATACCCTTGTCCTGCTGAGCCGATTTTATGGTATTTCTCGTTCAGCATTTCGAGGTACGCGCTGCTACTGCCGTCAATTGCCCTGGGGCATTTCGGTCTTGACCAGGTAAATGGCGGCCAGTACCGGCTTGACCGCTTCTTTAACATTGTCGCCATCCTCCACCGCCTTCTGGGCAGTCGGTCTGATGGCCTCAATCCCTACAGGAGTAAGGTCATAGGAAAGGTACCTCTGAATTTCCTTGATATCCGACAAATAGGATTTGAGCGCACCCCTGACTCCGATGCTGGCCTCGGGTATCCGGGCGACTAACCCATAATTGCAGCACCCTGACAGCGGACCGAAGCGCATGCCGAGCCAAGCATCGCAAGCTCCACCGGAACGCTGTAATGTCGGGGACAACGTGAGACTTCTTTTGCCCTCCTTGAAAATAAGCATGTTTTGCAGGTTGCCAGGTCCACCATCCCAAACAGATCAGCACTCCATTCCCTAACCCCATGAATATTCGGTGAGTTCACGTAGGTACCTCCATGTCATAACAGACCATCAAATTTTTGGAACGTACGAATGTGTACACGTTCTGCATACTATTCATATCGCAACTAGCGTGCCGGAAAAGGCCTGTTGATAGTGACAGGACAAGTAATTGAAATTAAGGTCAAAAAGGGAAGGAGGCTAAGCAGGGCAGAGGATAAACCTTCAGAGTCACCCGCCACATATAACAGAACTGCCGTATGTGACGGGATTCTCGTTCATTGGTGGAAGTGCATGACAATGCGACTGTTAATTCCTTTGTTGACGGACAATTCCGTATTTACGCATCCGGGCGCGAAGCGTGCTTGGGTTGAGACCAAGAAGTACTGCTGCCCCGTTCTTGCCCTCTACCCGCCAATCGGTATTCTTGAGCGCACGGAGGATGTGGTCGTGTTCCAGATCGGCGAGTGCTTTAACGTCCTGAACTTCAAGCCCCCCAACCTTGCGGAACGAGTCGAACTGGTCCAATACCTGCAGTGAGATCCCTGGGCTGGTGATTACCGCCCGCTCCACGACACTCTCCAACTCCCGGACGTTGCCAGGCCAGGAGTATTCCTGGAGGGTTTTCATGGTCTCTTTTGAAATGGAATCGATCTTCTTGCCCATTTTCTTGTTGAATTTGGCAATAAAGTGATGGACCAGCAACGGAATGTCTTCCGCGCGCTGCCGCAGCGGCGGGATCGTGATCGGAAAAACATTGAGTCGGTAAAACAGGTCTTCCCGGAATCGGCCGTTACGGACCTCTTCTTCCAGATTACGGTTGCTGGCGGCGATGATCCGTACATCAACCTTGATGGTGCGGGGGTTTCCCAATCGCTCAAACTCGCCGTCCTGAATAAACCGCAACAGCTTGCTCTGCAGCTCCAGCGGCATCTCGCCGATTTCGTCGAGAAAGATGGTGCCGCCATCGGCCAGCTCGAAGCGCCCGATCTGACGGACATTTGCCCCGGTGAAGGCACCCTTTTCCCTGCCGAAAAGCTCGCTTTCGATGAGATTCGCCGGCAGTGACGTGCAGTTGACCGTAATCATCGGCCGGGCCTTGCGGGCACTGCTGCCGTGGATGGCGCGTGCCACCACTCCCTTGCCGGTGCCGGTCTCGCCAAGGAGCAGGACTGTCGCATTCTGGGGTGCCACCTGCTCGACCCGAAAGAAGACATACGACATGGCACTGCTTTGCCCGATGACCTCGCCGAAGTTGTACTCCCCGGCAACCTCTTGCTGCAAGTAGATGTTTTCGGCCTGGAGTCGTTCTTTTAACAGTTTTATTTCCGCAAACGCACTCTGTAGTGTCTCTTCCGCCTTCTTGCGCTCGACTATTTCCTGCGTAAGTTGCTTATTGGCACTGGTCAGGTCTTTTGTCCGCTCATGTACGGCCGACTCCAGTTCGTCATGCGCATTCTGCAACTCCTCATTTAGCGACTTAACATGCAAAAGCATCTTTATTCTGGCCAGCACCTCGGCGCTGTCGAATGGTTTGGAGATGAAATCTTCGGCCCCGGCCTCGATCCCGCGGATGCGGTTTGCCTTGTCTTGGTAGGAGGTAATCATCACTACCGGGATGTTTCGATACAGATCGTCCGATTTAATCCGGCGGCAGACCTCGAAACCATCCATTTCCGGCAACATTACATCCAAAAGGCAGATATCGACCCGTTCAGCTGCAATCTTCTCCAGCGCTTCCGGGCCATTCACCGCCGATACCACCTCATACCCCCGAGGGGAGAGCATGGCTTCCAGCAAGCTGATATTGAGAGCTTCGTCATCCACACAAAGAATTCGCGTCACGCTTTGACTCATACTTGTTCCTCCTCCAGCCACCGTTTCACCATACCCGGCAGTTCACGGGTACTGATCGGCTTGGACAGGTACCCGTCAAATCCGGCCGCCAGGATCTTTTCCTTGTCGCCTCTCATGGCAAAGGAGGTCAGTGCGACGATCTTCAGCCCGCTGGTCAACGGGTCCCCCTTCAGGATTCCTCCGGCGGTCATGCCGTCCATACCCGGCATCTGAATGTCCATCAGGATCAGGTCCGGCTTCAGTTCTCTGGCCAGAGTCACACCATCCTTTCCATCAGCAGCTACCGATACCTGGTAGCCGTGAAAGATCAGGATATCCCTGAACAGACAGCGGTTGTTATCATTGTCTTCAACAATCAGTATCTTGTGTGACATTGTGATTAACTCCTGTGATTGACGGTCTTATTCCAATTCCATATCAAGGCCCTCTCTGCGTTGGCTCGTCTTCGGCTGCTCAACGTACTCTTCAGTACGCCTCGCAGCCTCAATCCTCGCCGCCTTGAGATCATCCTTGACCTGGAATTGGTCTTACGTTGGGCCGACAGCGCTTTCCACCAGGCTTAAAAACTCATGCGTCGACAGGGTCCCTTTTCCCTCGATCCGCCAGACCTTTCCCGCCAGTCGCGCCCGGTCGGCAGCCGAAAGGTCCATCGCGGTCAATACCAGGATAGGCACCTGCGCGGAAGCATTCTCGTTCCGGAGCCGGTCGGCGACTTCGAAGCCGTTGATGCCGGGTATCACCAGGTCAAGGATAATCAGGTCGGGTGAATCACGCAGCGCCATCTCAACACCCTCCTTGCCGCTGCTCGCCCGCAGCGCTCGATATCCCTTGCGCAGCAGGGCATTTTCCAAAGTGGCCATTGTCAGGGGATCGTCCTCTATCACCAGGACGGTGTTGCCGCCGCCAGGGACGGTATCCGGCAGGATAGCAGGAGGCTCTTTGGCCGCTGCTTTTGTGAGCGGAATGGTGAAGCTGAACCTGCTCCCTGTGCCAAACTCACTTTTCACCCAGATTCTGCCACCGTGCAGCTCGACCAGTTGCCTGGTCAACGCCAGGCCGAGGCCGGTCCCTTCGAATCCCTTGGTATACACCGATTCCAGCTGGGTGAATGACTTGAAGAGCTTTTGGATGTCTTCTTCACGTATGCCAATGCCGGGATCCGCCACGGTTATTTCGATGAAATCGCCGTCACTCACTGCAGACAGGTTCACCGTTCCAGCCGCAAGGGTGAACTTGACCGCATTTGAGAGCAGGTTGAACAGGATCTGCTTCAGTTTCCTCTGATCTGCCACAATGCATACATCGGCCTCCGGGGCAAGATCCAGGTGGAGTTCTATCCCGCCTTTCAGGGCTTTTTCCTTGAGCATCATCATTGAACTATCCAGTAATTCCCGCAGCAAAAAAGGGCTCGTCTCAAGCTCCATATTTCCGGTCTCCACCTTGGAGAGGTCAAGGATGTCATTGATCAGGGAGAGCAGGTGTCTGCCGCTGCTAAGAATGTTATGTACATATTCCTGCTGTTTTTCATTGATCGGGCCAAACAACTGGTCTTGCAGCACCTCGGAAAAACCGATGATCGAGTTGAGCGGGGTGCGCAGTTCGTGGCTCATGTTGGCCAGGAAATCTGATTTCGCAAGGTTGGTTTTTTCCGCCACAGCCCTGGCGCTCTCGAGCTCGACGTTTTTTTCCTGCAGCACCTGATCCAGGCGTTTGCGCTCGGTAACGTCGCGCGCAGCGGCAAACACACCCTGCAGCTTTCTATCCCGGTCGTAGAAGGTAGTTGCGTTGAATGAAACCACCGTTTCCTTACCGTCTCTGGCGCGTGCGGTGAGTTCGCAATTGGTGACCTTTTTTTCTCTCAATACCAGTTTGATACTTGTCTCGGCCAGATTCGGATCGGTGAAGTAGTTCTTGAATGGCGCGCCGATCAGTTCATCGCGCGTGCAGCCTGTGAGCACTTCCATCTGTTTATTAACATCGGTGATGATGCCGGACGGATCGGTGGTCATGATCGCATCGATGTTGGATTCGAACAGTGAGCGCGTGTAGAACTGATGGTCGCGCAGCCGCTGGCTGAGCAGCATCTGCTCAGCCTCGATCTGCTTGCGCGCGGTGTTGTCGGTGCCGATCAGCAGATAGCCGATGATGGCATCCTGCTCGTCGCGTAGTGCCGTGACGGAGACGACCGCCGGGAAGCGGCTCCCATCCTTGCGGATGTAGGTCAGTTCATAGATGTCCTCGATGCCGCGTGAGGCCTTGAACACCAAGGCCTCGAAACCCGGATTAATCGGGGTTCCGAGCTCGAGGCTCAATTCTTGGGCACGCGCTATCACTTCCTGCGGATCGGAAATGTCGGCCGGCGTGATCATGTTCATCACTTCGGCGGCCGTGTAGCCCAGCATTCGTTCGGCGCCGACGTTGAAGATCTGAATGACCCCCTTTGCGTCAGTGGCGATACTGGAGAAGTTGGCGCTGTTAAAAATCGCAATCTGCAGCGCCCCGGCCTTGAGCAGTGCCTCTTCCGCCAGCTTGCGCTCGGTAACATCTTCCATGGCCAGGAGAATAATGTGTGAGCCGATATTTTTCCGAAAAATCTGTCGGGCGTTGAGCAGAATAATCTTGCGGCCGATATCGAGAAATTTATGATCAACCTCATAACCATCGAACACGCTATCATTGGGGAGGATATCCTCAAAGAGCACCCGCAGCTTGGGAATGTCCCATTGCCCGTTACCGAGGTCGTAAATATAATTCCCGATAGTTTCCTCGGGCGTTACCTTGAAGATATCGTAGAAACTCTGGTTGGCTGTGAGGATTTTCAGGTCGGAATCAAGCACCACAAGTGGTTTGTGCACCGTTTCTACAATGTTCTCGGCATATTCCCTGGCATCCTGGATTTCCGTTTCAAGCTGCTTGCCAACCGTGCCGTCAACGATTGAGGAAAGAATATAACCGTCCGTGCTTTCGCTGGCGTCCACCGTGATGCTCTGAAGCTGGCCATGGATCACCGTGCCGTCTTTTCCCGCGAGGCTGATTTCACATCTCTGCATCCCCTGACGATGCAAAACACTTTCGAGGTGACGGGCAAAAAGCTCTTTCCCGTCAGCGTCGGCAATAAAACTGCTAAAGGTTTTATTGGCGAGCAGTCGCCGCTCTCTTCCCAAAAGTTGCGCACCGGTAAGATTTACCTCCCGTATCACGCCGCGCGAATCAAAGGTGAAATAGCCGACGGGCGCAAAGTCATAGAGCTCGGCGTACTTGTTCCGCGACAACTCAAGCTCCTCCCGGGCCCGGAGCAGTTCGGCATTCTGCATCTCCAGCTCGATTTGGTGAACCTCAAGTTCCTGGACGAGCCTCTGCGTCGATTCCCCGGTCCGGGGAAGATTTTCCCCTGCTGCTTTCGCTCTCAACAGCTCTTCAGCGCAGCGGAGCAATTCAGCTGCTTCAGCTGACGTTCTTTCTTCATTTTTCAATCATGACCTCACTTCATAAATTCTGCCGGATGCACGTTTACATGAGTCGATTTTGCAGGAAAATTGAGCTACGAATTTCTTCGGAATGCAGGATGAGACTACGCAGCTATGAAAGAAAGTGTCAATCACTATGATGAACTTCGCGTGCAGCACAGAGTGGGAATTACCGGTCTTCGACCAGGCCAATCTGGACTGGGCTGTTATTGTTGAGACTCACAAAGTAATCCTCCCGGTTTACGACCTTCGCCAAAACAACGTCTCGTGCGACGGGTCAACCCCTCATGCGATTCTTGGAGCTGGAGGAACAGGAGGAGGGAGACTCGAGCGGAGCCGCCTGAGATACTACGCAACTACTGTGCCAGAGAAGATCTGCGGACACTGATGAGTGCAGGTGGGTGATTGCACAGGGAAGAATAAAAAGAGAGGGTGCGGTGTGAAAGAAAAACCGTCAACAGCACCTGTCACATTTAACAGAACTGTCAAATGTGACAGCCCATGTAGCGGCAAACATTTGTGTAACCACGTAGATTGATGTACCACCTTTATTGCCGGAGAATGCCGTATTTGCGCATCCGGGCGCGAAGCGTACTAGGATTGAGACCAAGGAGTCTCGCTGCCCCGTTTTTGCCCTCGATTCGCCAGCCGGTGTTCTTAAGAACCTGGAGGATGTGATCGTGTTCCAGATCGGCGAGGGCTTTAATGTCCTGAGCTTCAAGTCCCCCAGCCTTGCGGAAAGTTTCGAACCGGTCCAACACCTGCAGGGAGGTCCCTGGGCTGGTGATTACCGCCCGCTCCACGACGCTCTCCAACTCCCGGACGTTACCAGGCCAGAAGTATTCCTGGAGGGCTTTCATGGTCTCTTTTGAAATGGACTCGATCTTCTTGCCCATTTTCTTGTTGAATTTGGCAATAAAGTGATGGACCAGCAGCGGGATGTCTTCCGTGCGCTGCCGCAGCGGCGGGATCGTAATCGGAAAAACATTGAGCCGATAGAACAGGTCTTCCCTAAATCTGCCGTTACGGATTTCTTCTTCCAGATTACGGTTGCTGGCGGCGATGATCCGAACATCGACCTTGATGGTGCGGGGGTTTCCCAATCGCTCAAACTCGCCGTCCTGAATGAACCGCAGCAGCTTGCTCTGCAGTTCCAGCGGCATCTCGCCGATTTCGTCGAGAAAGATGGTGCCGCCGTCGGCCAGCTCGAAGCGCCCGATCTGACGGACATTTGCCCCGGTGAACGCACCCTTTTCCCTGCCAAAGAGTTCGCTTTCGATCAGGTTTGCCGGCAGTGACGTGCAGTTGACCGTAATCATCGGCCGGTCCTTGCGGGCACTACTGCTGTGGATGGCGCGTGCCACCACTCCCTTGCCGGTGCCGGTCTCGCCAAGGAGCAGAACTGTCGCATTCTGCGGTGCCACCTGCTCGACCCGAAAGAATACATAGGACATGGCGCTGCTTTGCCCGATGACCTCGCCGAAGTTGTACTCCCTGGCAACCTCCTGCTGCAGGTAGATGTTCTCCGCCTGGAGCAATTCTTTCAACCGCTTAATTTGCGCAAGCGCATCATGGAGCGATTTTTCAGCCTCCTTGCGTTCTTCTATTTCCTGCAAAAGCTGCATATTCGCCTTGGTCAACTCTCCCGTCCGCTTTTGAACTGTCAACTCCAACTGGTCATGTGCATTTTGCAGCTTCTCTTCCAACTGCTTGCGGACCGTGACGTCAATAATAGAGGTAAGAACGTACTCGGCCTTTGGTTCGATGATGCTCACCGCTATGCTCTGAAGTTGGCAATGAACCGCAATACCGTCGCCCACCAAGAGTCTGATTTCGCATCTCAGCGTAACCCTGCGGTGCAAAACCATTTCCAGGTGATTTGAAAAGACCGCCCGTCCTTCCGCGTCGGCAATATATTGGCTAAACGGCCTATTGTCCAGCAGCTGCCGCTCGATTCCCAGCAATTGCGCTCCGGCAAGATTTACCTCACGTATCAGTCCATGGGCATCAAAAGCAAAATAGCCAACTGGTGCAAAGTCATAGAGTTCGGCGTACTTGTTTCGCGACACCTCAAGCGCCTCACGGGCCTGTCGCAGTTCTTCATTCTGCATCTCCAGTTCGACATGATGTACCTGCAGTTCGTGGACGAGCCGCCGCATATCGTCGTCCGTCCCGGGGGGCAGTTCCTCTGCGGCTTTCGACTGTACCTGTACCTCAGCACTACGACGCAGTGCAACTGCTTCGGCTGATGTATTGTCGCCTTTTCTCATGCGTGACCTCACTTTAAAAGTCTACACGGACATCCGACACCCCGCAATGTCCACACCACAAATAATCACCGAACTACTCCTTGGCAAACTTCTCCCGGCAGACAAACCCAAGGTCATCAAAACCTTTTTTAAGGTCCAGTAATGCCGAGGCAATGAGTACCTCCAGGGAATCCTGATCAGACCCCACTGCGGTCAGAGTTATATCCAACTCGGGTGTCTCGCCCGGCATGGTAGCCAGAGACTTGATGTACACTTCGGGATGGGCGGGAACAACCCTGCTGAGAACAGGTTCCAGCACCGATTCGTCATTGCAGCAAACGGTTATGGTGTGCATTACTGAAATGCCGCCCCTGAAAGTCTCTTGCAGAAACGGCTGCAGCGAGCTGTTGAAGATTCCTTTCAATTCTTTGGGGATACCGGGCAGACTTATGAACACGGATTGCCCGGCATGAAGCAGGGAACAGGGTGCAGTGCCGACGGAGTTGTACAGCGGGAGGGAACCCTCCGGCAACCATGCCATCTTCTCCCTCGCCGGGGTCAGACCGCCCTGGGCAAGAATTCCTTTATCAAACAGGGCATCATAGCTGTCCTTGATCATGTGCTGCGCCTTGGTATTCAACTCCAGTTTTTTCCCGACGCATTGTGCCACTGCGGCAAGGGTCAGATCGTCCGCTGTCGGTCCCAGCCCACCGGAGGTAAAGATGACTCTGGTGCCACGATTCATTGCAGCACGCAACTCCGTGGCAATACCATCGAGATCGTCACGCAAGACTGTCCCTCGAGACAGATGTCCCCCCATGCCGGTGATTTCCTTGCATAACCAGTGAGTATTTGTGTCCTGGATTTCTCCGTTGAGTATTTCATTGCCAATGATGAATACTTCCACTGTTACCGATTCTTTCACTGTACGCTCCTTTGCATGCCGGAATTACGCCCGCATATTTTAGTAGGTAAAGTTGATGAATTCGCAAAAAGTCGTTTTTCAGCCACAGAGGTCACAGAGGACTCAGAGAAATACCATATTTTTCAAGACGTTACCTCGGTGATCTCGGTGTCCTCTGTGGCAAAGATTGCTTTATTGCAGTTGCATCAAAGTTGATTGTCTAGCAAAAAGAGATCCCCCCTCCTTTGACCCGCACGGGGTGATGACCCACAGGGCCTAAAGGAGCTTTTTCAAGAATTTGCGAATCGATCAAATTTGCCCCAGCACAGCACATGATGATCGCTGCCTGGAGGGGAAAAATGTGTGCAGAGAAGGCAAATAGTGCCGTATTATTGATACACACCTTTAAGCATAGCATTGTAATTGCAAAAAGTTTGGAGTAGCTCCACAAAAAGTGGAGCGGCGGTGGGAGGTTGCGGACTTGATTGGTAGCGGAGGAAAGGGGTTATTCTTACTTCCAGTTGAAAATACTACTGAGTCTCTTCTTCGGTTGTAGATTCATCGCTATTTTCAGCTGGTTCACTACTATTTTTATCCATTTTACGCTGCAGCTTCTCATCGCTCTTTTTTTTCTTTTCCAATTCTTTCTGCCGCTTCTGAAATTTGAAATTAGGTTTTGCCATTAACTCACTCCTTTTGGAGCTGTAAATGAATAACATGGTCAAGATTGCGCTCAGATTTAGGTCAGATTTGACGGAACTGATTGAGCCGAACCGCAGACGTAGCAGGGCTACGTTGAGGATTTGGTGATTGATGTTCGGTCAAAGATGGCCTGAAGATGAGATGCAAGATGCCCATGGTATTTGTTTGCAGCTCCTTTGTACACGGAAACTGTTTTCGGCTCGGAACAAACGACCGAACAGCACCTGCAGGTGACCTCAAATCATCAAAACAACACCGGATGGCATGCTGCCCTGAGCTGAAGCGGACTCTTTTCCAATAAAAAAAAGCCCCGGAATAGACCGGGGCTTTTTTTATTCGACAGGGAACGTAGCTTAGATTCTTCTTACGTTCGCGGCCTGTAGCCCTTTCGGACCCTTAGTTACTTCAAACTCGACTCTATCGCCTTCAGCAAGGGATTTAAACCCGTCGCCCGAAATTGCGGAAAAATGACAGAATACATCTTCGCCATTTTCCTGCTCCAGAAAACCAAAACCCTTGCTGTCATTAAACCATTTTACTGTTCCGTTTACCATGTGCTTACTTTCTCCTGATACTTCTTGTTAGTTGTAACCGATATAATTACCGGATGACCCACAGTAACAGCTTTACCTGATTGAATGCAAGCAATAAATTCAAATCAGTTTTTCAAAACCGGCAAAAACATCTAACACCTCAATTTTACTGCGTTTAATTCTAAAAATTTCTTTGAAAAAAAACAACCACCACACTACGTGCTGAAAGCGTCAATCAAACTACTGGCTCTTTCGTCTTTTTCGGACTCTTAGCAGCACGAACTTTTTTTACAACCGGAACGCTTGCGGCAGGCGGCACATAGGAAGCAGGGTCAGCCGACTGAAGGGTAGTGTAATGGGAGGCCGCAATTTTTCTGATTATTCCATCGCTAAATTGGATCGTCGCCCTGCCATCTACTACCTCGACAACCTTGCCGGTACCCCATTCATTCATTCCGGTATGGCTAACTACAGTTCCGCGCTTGATGTTCATTTTTTACTCCTTTTTTGAAAGGCCGTTGGCGTCGGGCTTGACTGTTTGGACACAAAATCCAAATGGCAAAACCCAACTTTCTTGCATGCGTAACAGTCCCATTTCATCGCTAATTATTTTTCATCCGGAAACGGTTCTTTTCCGCCCTGGCTGCGTCAATCCGCGGGCTTGCTTGTGCGGCGTACCTGTGTACGCCTCCGCACAACCCCTTGATTTTCTTGCCAGGACGAAAAATCCCTCGTTGCCGAATTGAAAACCAATAATTTCACATCCGGAGTTTCCGGATGGAAACTAATTATTTTTCATCCGGAAACACCAAAATAGTGCTACCCCCCGTTGGGCTGGGGCTTTCTGGGAGTCTCTCGTACGGCTTCATGGCACAACAGCGACAGCAAGGAAAGCGCCTGAAGCCGGCAGGTTGCCCAATCAGTAGCTCGGGTGTCGACCGATTACGAGAGGCTTCGGGGAAGTTCCAGCCCAGTACCTGCCGAGACTTTCCGAATGGACACTACTTATGGTGGTCAGGGCTTCCCATTCGAACGAGAATCTGATGCTTGACCAAGTTCCGCTGCAGCTGAATGTCCCCATCCTGGATGCGTCGACCATCCAGTTCCACCCAGGCTACTCCGCTCTCGCACCTGTCAGGATTTTCGACACGTATTTCGTAGATCGCTTCACCATGACGGTAGCGAAGACTGAATCCTTCCCACGTCGCGGGTATCACCGGATTTACCCGCATCTGCTCCCCACGTACCTGAAAGCCCAGTATCTCTTCTATCCAGGCCCGGTACATCCATGCCGCAGATCCAGTATACCAGGACCATCCCCCTTGGCCTATCCGTCCGGGCAACCGGTAGACATCGGCGGCGATCACATAGGGCTCAACCCCGTAGTTCCATACTGATTCCGGTTCACGTGCGTGTTCGATCGGGTTGAGCATGCGCAGCATATTCACCGCCCGCTCCCCGTCACCAGAGCGCGCCATGGCCATGGCCATCCAGAGGGCGGCGTGGGTATACTGGCCACCGTTCTCCCGTACGCCCGGAGGGTACCCTTTGATGTAGCCGGGCGATGGCAATGTTTTGTCGAAGGGAGGCTCGAAGAGCAGCACCAACCCCTCATCCTCGAGGACGAGATGGCGCCACGCCGACTCCAGGGCCATTTTCGCACGCTCCGGGTCGGCGGCGCCGGAGAGCCACGCCCACGATTGGGGAAGGGAATCGATCCGTGCCTCGCTGCTTAGCGCGGATCCAAGCGGAGTGCCATCATCGAATGTTCCCCGCAGATACCATTCCCCGTCCCAACCGGCCTGTTCTATCCGCAGCATCAGGGCAGACCGGTCCTCTTGATAAGTTTGGGCCATCTCCGTCTGTTGCATGAGGTTCGACAATTCGGCCATCCCCTGCAACAGATCGCACAGGAACCAGGCGAGCCATACGCTCTCCCCTTTCCCGCCGGCGCCCACCAGGTTCATCCCGTCGTTCCAATCCCCCGTCCCAATCAAAGGCAGGCCATGAGGCCCGATCGTCAGGCCGCGGCTGACCGCGCGCCGGCAGTGTTCAAAGAGCGTTGCGCGTTCGACAGTGACTTCCGGTGTTGAGAAGACCTCGTGCTGATCGTCTGCCAGCGTCGGGGCGTTGAGAAAAGGAATCTCCTCCTCCAGGATGGCGGAATCACCGGTAACCCGGACATAGTGGGCGACCACATAGGGAAGCCAGAGGAGGTCGTCGGAAATACGCGAGCGGATCCCTGCCCCGGATGGCTCGTGCCACCAGTGCTGAACATCTCCCTCTTTAAACTGACGACCCGCCGCCAGCAGAATATGCGTTCGTGCCAGATCGGGTTTGCTATAAAGAAACGCCATGACGTCCTGCAGTTGATCGCGAAAACCGAATGCACCGCCGGACTGGTAAAAGCCGGAGCGTCCCCAGATGCGGCAGCTCAGACTCTGGTACTGAAGCCAGCGGTTGACCAGGAGGTCCGAGGACAGTTCGGGGGTGTGCACTTCAATGGTGCCTAGCAGTGCATCCCACCACGCCGTGGTCTGCCCAAGCGCGACTTCCGGCGCCAGGTCCTCCCGGTAAGCGAGCACCAGTTTACGGGCTTGCACCACCGACTCGGCCTGACCAAGCATGCAGGTGATCTCACCCCTCTCGCCGGGAGCCAGCTCAAGGGCAACCCGAATGGTCGCGCACGGGTCCAAGCCGGTTCCGGTCCGCTGGGACAGACTGATCTGCTCCATCGCCGCCGGGTTGGCCGGCGAGCGGTTGCGCCCGATAAAGGAGGTGCGGTCACCGCCATAGGAATCGGAACTCGGACTCATGGCTACGAAGGTAATCCGCTCAGCGTACTCGGGGTGGTAGCGATTCCATGCCAGCACGGCCTGGGCTTCATCATCCCAGTGGGTCGTGACATGCATCTGGGAGGATTCGCGGTTTTCGCCCAGGGTCAACTCCACATAATACGTCACCGAGAGCCTGCGTCGCCGGGTTGTGTCATTCCTCAACCGCAGCATCTGCAGTTTGAGCGGGTCTCCACCGTTCTCATCCACCGGAACGAAAACCGTCAGTTCCTGCTCGATCCCGTTACTGTTATGCTCGAATACCGTATAGCCCGCCCCATGGCGCGTCCGATAGGCGGTATCATGGCGGATCGGCGCCGGGGTAGGCGTCCAGAAGGCACCACTCTCCTCATCACGGACGTATAACGCTTCGGACGATGGATCAATAACGGGGTCATTCGACCATTGCGTCAGGCGATTACGCTGGCTGTTGCCATACCAGGTGAAGCCGGACCCTGTTTCAGTTACCAGTGTGCCGAATGTCGGATTGGCAATAACGTTCACCCAGGGCGCCGGCGTATTGGTGTTGGGGCCGAGATACATTACGTATTCTCGTCCGTCCAGAGTAAAACCACCCAGGCTGTTGAAGTAGTTCAACTCCATAAAGGGAAGTGGGGCCGAGGCGTCGCGGGTAGCGCGTTTTCCGACCAGCAGTTCGGGGAGATCGTGAATCTGCACGGGAACACCCAATTGCTGGGACAAAGTCCCGCGCGCCGCCACGAGCAAAACGCTTGCCGAAGCCTTGAGCAGCCTCAGATCTTCCGCCGGGATTTGCGTTGCGCTGCGCAGAAATATTCCGCCTTGCACATCAGTATCTGAATACATGGAACGCACCCGGACCAGCCGTTCGAGTCGATCACGCAACGGCTGCTCATAGCCACCCTCTTCCTCGTTGAGAATCACCAAATCGACTGTCAATCCATGCTGCCGCCAATAGGTGTGGGCCAGGAGCAGCTGACTGACCAGGCCGATATCCCTCATCTCGCTGATGGTGACCATGGCGATCGGGACGTCGCCGGAGATACCGTAGGGCCACAATCCGGCCTGACCCTTGCGGTTCTCTGCCAGGCGTTCGGCGGACGGGCGCAGGATCGGACTGGGAAACAGCAGGTGACTTGCAAGCTGCTGGAATCGGCGGGCTTCGTCAGGCAGCATGTGCAACACCTGCAACTCCTGCTGGGCCAAACCCCAGGCGAAATCCATTGTCCGATCGATGACATGTGGTTCCCGGTACTTATCCATCAGCTGCAAAACCTGCTCGCGCGTTTCACCGACAGCCAGAACCAGGGAAATCCGGGATTGGTGGCCAGGTTCAAGAGTAACGCTATGGCGGAGACTGAGAATCGGGTCCAGGACAAAACCCTGGCTGTTGCCGAGCTCTTGCAGGCTGCCCATCGGGTTGGCAAGGGTTCTGCCACGGCCGATGAAGCGTCCCCGATCGCTTTCAAATTCGAATGCCTCATGCCCTTCACCATCAAACGTAAGACGGTGTGCAACATAAAGGGACGGATCATTTTCACTGCGGGGTCGGCGGTACGCGAGAAGAGCCTGTTGCTCCGGGAGGGCTTCGGTGCAAATGAACAGTTTGTTGAAAGCCGGATGCTGCCGGTCCGCATTGTGCGGCGCCATGGATAGTTCATAATAGCTGGTCAGGTTGAGGCGACGAACTTGATCAGAGCGATTAATCAGGGTAATCCGGCGAATCTCCACGTCATCTTCTTGCGAGACGGTTACTTCCGTTTCGGTGTGAAGCCCTTTGTCGAGACGTCGGAACACAGCCCGGTCGAGGGTGAAGTCAACGGAATACGATTCAACCTCTCCGCCGACCGGATGATAGGTTGTGGACCATAGCAGGTCATCAGCGGCCTCATGAATATAGCAAAATGTTCCCCACGAATCGCAGGTGCGATCCGATCGCCAGCGGGTAATTTCCCGGTCACGCCACTGGCTGTAGCCGCCACCGCTGTTCGTGATCATCAAGCCATAACGTCCGTTGCACAGCAACAGGCTCCTTGGTGTGGAGGTGTGGGGCGTGGTGAAGGTGCTGGAAGTCGGCGCAACCACCTCCGAGCTCATCAGCAGGGGGACATTCTCCCGCGTCGAGATAAGATGCAACGGAGGTATGACCGGTACACGCTCCTGGAGCAGGGGTTCGAAGGCCCGCACTCGCGCGTCGGCATGAAAACGCCGCGGAAACGGGTTACCATGGAGGAAATTGGTAAGTGCGAGAAACCCCATTCCCTGATGATGGGCCATGTACGCTTCAATAATAATCCCATGTTTGCTGTCGCGATGCTGTTGCCGGCTGAAGTCCATCGCCTCGTAATAGCCGTAATCGCCCAAAAGCCCGAGACCGGCCAGTCGTTTCAGGTTGCGCACCGTCTCCACAGGCGCCAGGTTCAGGGCCAGAAGTGTTGCATAGGGGGCAACGACAAGCTGTTCCTCCATGCCGCGCTTCAGTCCGAGCGCCGGTACGCCAAAGGCTTTATATTGATAGGTCTTGTTGATGTCCAGATCGGCAAAGGCCGACTCGGAAATCCCCCACGGCACACGACAGGTGCGGCCGTAATCGATCTGAACCGCCACGGCTTCTCTGGCCGCTTTATCCAGAAGTGAGTTGCCATAGGAGTGTTGGAAAAGCAGCGGCATCAGATATTCGAACATGGTACCGGTCCAGCTGAGCAGCACCCGGTCCCGACCTATCGCACCGTAGGGGCGGTTCATGGTAAACCAGTGTTCGAGGGGCACATCTCCGCGGGCGATGGCCGCAAAACTCCCAAGCCGGGCCTCACTGGCCAGGAGATCGTAGAATGAGGTGTCCAGATGGTCGGCGGAAACGTTGTAGCCGATGGAAAAAAGCTTTCTTTCCGAATCATAGAGGAACTTCATGTCCATCGCCGCGGATAATTCTCGCACGCTGTCAATGAGCCGCTCACCTGTTCCCACGGTTTCTCCGGCCAGCCATTGTGACCGTGCAAAAGACTCGATTACACGGTCGAGCCATTCCGCAAGGGGCTCACCGGCTTCGGGAGACTTCTCCCTGATCGATCTGAGGATCGGAATGGAGCCGGTCCGACCGGCGGCCAGATCGGAGAGCGACGGCGCGTGAACAAGGTCCTCGCGTATGGCGCTCAGGGCCTCCGGACCAAGCAGGGCAAGCTCACTTTCCGACTTTTCGGCAAGGATTTCGATCCAGGTGAGATAGCTGTCCGCGATGGTGAGCCAGGCCGCTACCTGAGCTTCCATCTCCCCGGCCCACGAGGACTCCGTCGCCGCAACAAGGGGGACCCTGAAGTTTTGCTCTACTCGCCGCAAAAGGCGCAGTGTGTCGACGATGCGATCCGGCGGTGCTTCCCAGACGGACAACAGTTCGTCCAGCATGAGGGGGTCGAAGCCTGCAAGGCGTTCACGCCCAGCCGTCTCTTTCAGAATTTCCCCGGTGTCGCACAGGCCGGCAAAGGCTTTCCCGTCGAGGACCGGTGCCCGCATCAGTTCGTCAAGTCCTTGCTCCAGTGCCCAGAGCGCACCCAGGAGATTGCCGCTGTCGACGAAGGACACGTAGCGGGGTTCGAGAGGAGCGAGGGTCTGGATATCATACCAGTTCAGAAGATGCCCCTGATAGAATTCCAGGCGGCCTATGGCTTCCATGGTACACGTCAGCTTTTCAATGGTCTGGTTCACGGTCAGGTATCCGGAATCATGCGCACCGAGCACGCTGGTCATCCAGAGACCGATGTTGGTGGAACTGGTGCGCATGGCCAGATGGTTCTGATGGGAAACCTGGTAGTTGTCCGGCGGCAGCCAGGATGTTTCATCCCCGACAAAGTCGGAGAAGTAGCGCCAGGTTCGGCGTGCAACATGCCTGAGGAAGCGGATATCCTTTGCCGGAAGCGGATGCCGACGCTTTTCCCGGGGTCGCAGGTTCAGGATCCAGCCGAACAAGGGGGCAAGGAACCACAATACGAGCCAGGGGCAGGCAATCGTCAGGCTCGCCGGCATCTGGCGATATATCGCCCACCCCACCAGTCCGCTGAAGATGCTCGCCAAGGCCAGGGTCGCGACGAACAGCGGCTGCCGCCGGGATGCACTCCAATGGGTCGATTGGGCCGCCCACTCCAGCAAACCGCGATGGGAGACCAGACGGCGGTACCATACCCGGACAATGGCATCCAGGGCCACCGCCGACTGGTGCGGAAGCAGCGCGGCGTCGGTAATCGCCCGAAGCAGGTCATGCTTTACCTTTGTCAGGGAAAAGTGTTTTAATCCCTTACGGGTGGTCGCCATGGTGAGGGGCTGTGCCAACGGGTGGAAGAGCAGAAGCATCGCGACCACCAGGGATGCGGCCCAACCGGTCCGGGAAGAAATCAGCCAGGAGGTAACCAGCAAAACTAGGCTGGCGGCCGGGACCAGGCTCCGGCGCAGGTTGTCGAAAATCTTCCATCTGTCGAACAGTGAGAGCGGATTAGGTCCGAGTCCTCCTGCCGCCTGGGGAACCCATGGCAAAACCCACCCCGCGATCTGCCAGTCACCGCGAATCCAGCGATGCGCCCTTTTGGCGTAGCTCTGGTAGCCCTGCGGAAATTCATCATAGAGCTCAATGTCACTGGCCAGGCCAACGCGCACATGGGCCCCTTCGATCAGATCGTGGCTCAGCACCCACTCTTCCGGGAACCTGCCCGAGAGGATGCGACTGAAAGCGCGCACATCATAAATCCCCTTGCCATGGAAAGATCCTTCACCGCAGAGGTCCTGATGAACATCGGAGACAGCCTGGGTGTAGGGGTCGATTCCCACTGCTTCGGCGAAGAGCCGACTGAAAGTCGATGCGCTGGTGCTCGGCAGAGTTGGGCTCACGCGCGGTTGAATGATGGTGAAAGTGTCGGCCGCAATTTTCCCGTCGGCATCGAAGCGTGGCTGATTCAGGGGGTGTGCCAGGGTCTCGATCATCCTGCGGGCCGTGCCGTGAGGCAGCTGGGTGTCGCTGTCCAGGGTGATGATGAACCGTACGTCCGCAAGATGTTCCGGGTCGCCCACATATACCAGTCGAGGCTTTGTTTCAGGCCGTGTTCCGACGATAAAGTCATTCAGTTCTTCGAGTTTTCCCCGTTTGCGTTCCCAACCGATGAATTTCTGCTCGGATTCACTCCAGGTGCGTTCGCGATGGAACAGGAAAAAACGCTCGCCCCCATAGCGCTGATTCAGAACTTCGATACCCCCGATTACTGATTGAAGCAGCTGCGCGTCGTCCTCGTGCTGCAACTGCGGCGCATCGGTGTAGTCCGAGAACAGGCTGAAGAGCAGATTGTCTTCCTTGTTGGCCAGGTAGCGAATTTCCAGCTTTTCCACCTCGGTCCGGATCGTCTCGTCATCCACCAACATCATGGGCACGACCACCAGGGTACGAAAAGCGTCCGGAATGCCGGAGTCCTTGAAATCCATCTTGGGCAGGGTCTTGGCCGGCAGAAGCCGCGTGATTAAATAATTGAGCACCTCTAGGGAAAGTTGGCTCACGGGAACCAGCAAGAGTAATGCTGCAGCCAGCTGGGTCCAGAGCGACTGCCCAGTCAATCCAAACAGAATGATGAGGGAAATGAAAGCTGCCGAGAGGATACCGAATCCCAGAAAATATACCGCTATATGGTTGCGGTATACCCACTGCAGGACACGCAAGCCCGGTGCTTCACGACAGCCCATCAGCATCGCGAACTTGCGCCGTCCCTCGCCGGACAGCCAGGCCCCGACATGATACCAGCGCTCATCCTCCTCCGCAGCATTCAGGGATTGCGTTGCCATCCCGATTGCGCGTTGAGCAATCTGTTCCTCAGACTGACCGCATCTCAGGGCCAACTCTTCAATCGCCCGTCGGCAGCGGTCGCGGGTATCAAAATCCATTTCCGGGTAGACGCCGGACGGATCGAACCGGAGCACTTGCTCCACTCGGCTTAGCTGCTCGAAGAAATCCCGCCAATCCAGCAAATCAAGTTGACGCAAGCTGGTAAAGGCATTTCTGCTCGCTATCTGCTCCATTGCCCGGCGATTTTGTTCACGCAGATTGAGATCGTGCAGGGATTTGCGAAGCGTGCGTTCTAGCCAGCTTTGAACAGGCGTCAAGGCGTCCGCCTCGTCATAGAGATGTCCGATGAGTTGAACCCCGAAATAAGTGCTGGGACTCGGCTCCGTCACGGCAAGTTCCGCCAGGATCGCGAAGAGCTGGTTAGGGTCCCGTCGATTGGCGGCAATGAGCCTGTTCGCCCAGAAATCGGCAAGTTGACGTTCCCGCAGGTCCGCCAGGGCCGTTATGGCAAGATTCTGAATGCTTTCGATCAGGGCGATGCGCAACATCTGGGGCACCGCCCAGAGTTCGCCGATCTTCAGCGTACTCACGGATTGATAGGCTACGATAAACCCCAGGATGTTCTCCCGGTCCAGGCGAAGTCCCGTATGCGAGACGAGTTCCTTCGCCATGCCGTAGATGCGCGGCAGCCCCTGGTAGGGAACAGCCACGAGAACGGGAAGTTTCTGGTAAAATCGTTTGGGAAGGTTCAACAGGACGTCGCGGGCGCTCTCCTCGATGATGTACTGATTATCCAGAATCCACTCGGCGGCCATGGTTGCGCTCTGTTCCAGGCGGGTCGCCGCCGAAAGATCCGTGCAGACTTGACGGATCCACAACCGGGCCTGTTCGAGGCGCTTGAGCAGCTCGGTGTTCCGATTAGGCATCATCGGGTCAAGCTGGTGACCCTCAGCGGTGCGCACGGCATGCTCACGAACTTTTGCGGGAGAGAGTATCACACTGGAGCTCCGCACCTCTCTCCGTCTCTCGCGTTTCGGATGCAGGACAAAGATTGCCGGGGGGGAATTGCTGCGTTCCCGAAGCACCGATATTGGAATCTGTAAAGTTTCGACGGTGGTCTGGAGGATCAGGACAGTCTCCCCTGACATCAGCCAACGGGAGTGATCGTGCAAAAGCCCGGGTTCGATTCCGTACTTCGCTCGTCGTATCCACGCCAGACCAACCAGCACTCCTGTCGCTCCGCCGGCTAGTGTGAGGATTGCAAGGATCTCACCCGGAAGGTGAAAAAGCAGGGAAACAATCCCGGCGAGCCCCCCGAACAGGATGGCCAGCAGAATTGCCCAGAGCGTACGACGCCACGGAAAGCGGTCCGATATGCGAACCTCTCCGTCCACCGTCTTGCTCATCAGGGCGGCCCGGTAGAAGCCCTTCCTCTTGAGCTCCCAGATAGCTCCCCGGGCGTCATTATTATTTACAAAGTAGGCAACAAGAATGCTTGCACTCACATTTTTTCCTTTATTCACTGCGCAGTCCGGGCTTGCGGCCATTGCGAAGGATTTTACCTGAGGGAGTCAACAAGGAAAGGAACCGTGTAGCCTGTTCCAGAGGGTTTTCATGAGCGGTGGAGGAAGTGTATACCGAACAGGAGGAATTATTTTGTTGAGGCAATAACGGTTGACGAGCAATTTCCAGGGCAATGGAAACACACGAGTTACTGTTCACGTTCTGTGCGATCATTTTCGCTCTCAATTTTGAACATGTAATCCTTTCACGTTTTGATACTCTCTGTTTCAGGTAGTATGCATGTTGCCACTGTAAATACCGAAAAAGACATTGCTGACACTTCGGTATTCTGTGGTTCCGTTTCACTTTGGGTGGGGTACTTTTGGATACCACCGTACCGTTACTAGAAATGAGACCCGGAGATTTCGTAAGTCTCCGGGTCTCATTTCTGAATTTCTTTTTATTTACAGTATCATAATGACGCGCATTGGCATACAAATACATTGTCATGATCAGGGTCCTCCGAAAAGTTTTCCCAGAGAAAGACCTTCTCATCTGCACCTGGTCCCTTGGCACGATCAGAATCAGTTAAAGAAATATCGCACGCCAACAGTCAATGAAACGCTTGTGGGATCATAACTACCGACTTTCAAGCCCCTGTATTTCATATCCGCATCAGGAGCCAGAACGCCTTTCATTTCAGCGTTCAGGGCCAATTGCTTCATGACAAAAAAGTCCACACCGCCACAAACGTGACCACCTACGACAGTGTCAACATCCAGACTCTCCCCAAATGAGGAAGAAAAACCATTCAGCAGGATATCCAACCCGCCACCTGCATAGGGGACAAGACTCGCTACCGGGATATCTACAAATCGGTACTGCGCCCCCATGGAAATATTTGTGGTATCAAAGTCTCCCTCTTGAATACCCCAAATCTTTGCACCAAATTCCGTGTACGTGACGATTAGCTCAAGAGCGACATTTTTCGTGATTCCAAAGATAAGGCCACCTCCGCCGATAAAGCCGACATCAGTATCAAAGTTGTAGTCTGGGCCAAAAGGTTCAAACGCATTACTGTCAGACGGGACATGCATTCCTATTTGGCCGGTCACCCCTATTCTGCCCTGGATGCTGTCTGCCGCCCTTGTGACGCCTGCTGACAAGACGAAACAAAGAACCAAAAATGCAAAAGCACCTGTCCGTTTCATAATTTTCCCTCCTTGGTGATTTCGAAGTAGCCATGTATCTAGACGGTCTCCTGGAACTCGCCATACCCACCAAAGTTTATACGACGAGCTAGTGGCTTACGGGATTTTTGCGAAAGCACTCTTCTAGTGTAACGCAAAAAAGTCTCAGTTCAATACGTGCCAACAATATAGCGACACAACTCACCCCGAACAGGTGAGTTTTCGGGCAGGTCGAACGTGCTGGCTGGAACTTTGCATTTCAGGAATGCATATCCGTCCGTGTCAAAAGTGCAAGGGCTGACGAAATCATACCTCTCTCTCTATTTACCCACAGTCTTCTTGACTTGGCCGACTTTTTTCTGAACCTTTCCGGCTATCTTTTCGGCTTTGCCACTGAGTTCCAACTTGTTATTATCGCTGATTTTTCCGGCTACTTCCCTGATCTTACCCTTCGCTTCGTGAAGTGTGCCTTCCACTTTGTCCCTATTGCCTGATTTCATGGTATTGATCCTCTTCTGTGAATTTCGATTTGACTACTGGTGCTTTAGCCGTAGCTGCCGTTATGGTTTCTAACGACGACGCCTCGACCAATAGAAGCCGCCACCACCGAGAAGAAAAAGCACAACAATGATGATAAGTAAGGTTTCCATGACTCTCCTCCCTGTTCTATAAATTTCTCCATACTAATGTATCAGCATAGGTTGTGCCAATATCAGCGCAAAGGGAATGGTGCTTTAACACTTCAAAATTATTGTTATTTACAACAGGGATGTGATGGGGAGAGTGCACGACGAAGAGAAAACCGTCAACGGCAGCTATCATACTTGACGGAACTGTCACATACGACGGATCAGACTTTTCAGTACCTTCCTTGTCGACGGAAAGGGCACGTGGGTGAATAGATATTCCTCAACGGGCCTGCCAGAGAAAACCTGCCGATGCTGCGAATGCAAGGGTCTAATTGCAGCAAATGCACCCTAAGTCCGACAGGCTCTTGGAGCCTGACGATCAATGTAGTACAATAAATACAGAGGATTTAACTTTTGGTCTGATTCCGATCAATACTGAGGGGAAACCTATGCAAGCGAACACAACCTCAAAAGCATCTGGTGCAGGCTGGAATTTTGACAACAGCTATGCCCGTCTGCCGGAGTCATTGTATGCACGCCTGAACCCGGTTCCGGTGCGTGCGCCACGTATGGTTTTGTTCAACCGTTTGCTCTCCGAGTCGCTCGGCTTGCACACGCATGTGCTCGAAGGGGACGAAGGCACCACTATTTTCGCCGGCAACCGGATTCCCGAAGGCGCGGAACCGATTGCCCAGGCCTATGCAGGGCATCAGTTCGGGCATTTCACCGAACTGGGCGATGGTCGAGCCATATTGTTGGGCGAACACATCACACCCGGCGGTGAACGCTTTGACATCCAACTCAAAGGCTCCGGCCAGACACCGTATTCCCGCCGTGGCGACGGTCGCGCGGCGCTGGGTCCAATGCTTCGGGAATACATCATCAGCGAAGCAATGCACGCGCTTGGTATCCCAACGACGCGCAGCCTTGCGGTCGTGACCACCGGCGAGCAGGTGTTCCGAGAAACTCCGCTCACGGGTGCGATCCTCACCCGCGTGGCGGCCAGTCATATCCGCATCGGCACGTTTGAATACCTCGCGGCGCGAGGGGACCGGGAGGGGATCCGAACGCTCGCCGAATACACCATCCGCCGTCATTACCCCCACCTTCTCTCCGCTGACAACCCTTATCTTTCACTGCTTCAGGAGGTAATGGAACGGCAGGCATCACTGATAGTGAAATGGCTGCATGTGGGCTTCATCCACGGAGTGATGAACACCGACAACATGGCGCTCAGTGGCGAAACCATCGATTACGGCCCGTGCGCGTTCATCGATGCGTACGACCCGGCCACGGTGTTCAGTTCCATTGACCAAGGTGGCCGCTATGCCTATGGCAACCAGCCGCATATCGTGCAGTGGAATCTCGCCCGCTTTGCTGAAACGCTGCTGCCGCTGCTGCATGAGGACCAGGAAAAAGCAATCCAGCTTGCGGAAAATGCGATCGCCTCGTTTCCAGAGATATTCCGTCGATATCGGTTCACCGGTATGCGCGCAAAGCTGGGCTTGTTTACTGAAGAAAGCGATGACTATGCCCTGATGGAAGCCCTTCTCACGCGCATGCACCAGAACCATGCGGATTACATCAACACGTTCCGCGATCTTGCTGCAGAAACGCCGGCGGATGCACCCCTGTTCCGTGACGCATTGTTTATGGAATGGTACCAACGCTGGCAAGACCGGCTGGCTCGGCAACCTCAATCCGCTGAAGAGTCCCGCACCCTCATGCGGGCCCACAATCCTGCTGTCATCCCCCGCAACCACCGGGTGGAAGAAGCGCTGGAAGCCGCCGTCGACCGGGGAGATTTCACGGTGATGGCATCGCTGCTCGATGTCTTGTCCAGACCCTACGATGATCTACCCGAATATACTGACTATCGCTTGCCGCCCGAGCCTACGGAGCGCTGCTATCAAACCTTCTGCGGGACGTGAAAGCGCTATGCAGTATCGGGCCCAAACCACCCGCTCCCTGCTTGTCGAGCATTTGCATAACTCCTTCCAAAAGTCCGGACTGCTCGCCCTTGTTATCGGCCATCACGCAGCTAACCTTACTGATAACCTCATCTAAAAGTCCCATTATATTCCTCCCCTAGCCACACTCCTTTGGCACGTTTTGCGTGGACTCTTCCTCCGTGATATGCTGCTCGTCATGCTGGGAAGGAATCCGCACGGGAAATACCAGGCGGTACCAGCTCAAATAATAGGGGCGGATGAAGGAAAGCGCAGCCTGATTCCGAGCACTTCCACCACCCTCGATGCGGTTCTCTGTGCAGATTGATTCAACCTCGCCCATGATGCGCCTCCTTTATTTATGTATACTTTTAAAAGTTCCTGATTAGCCCCCGACCCTGCCTGAAGCGGTGTTTTGTCGAAGAGTAACTTTCGCTCGTCATTCCCGAAGCGGTTCTGATCGGCAATCCGGCTTCAAACCGACTGAATTATGGAGCCCCGATAAAGGTCACCGAGGATAACACTCATCAAGCAGAAGATTAGCGCTAGTCAGGTAAAAGTATATCAGGTTTCCCTTCAGAACAATCGGCCACAGCTGATATTTTCGGACGGGAAGGAAAAGGGGCTGTGCTAGCAGTAGGGTCCAGGTGTTTTATGCCAAGGCGGGAAGAGTGTCGTACACAAAACTGTACCGACTACTCTGGTTGGAATAGTTAATTTGTGACATGTGATGGCCCGCCGGGCGTGTATACTTGTAGTAGTGAACAGTGACAAATTGCCAAGTGCTCATCGATACAGCAAGGCCGGATATATAAGGATTGCCTTCCATATCTTGGTTTTGTCTGTCGGGAAAAGGAACAGCCATCATGGTTGACAACAGCGAAAACGAACGGCGGGAATCTGCCGACATCATACCACTGGCGATCCGAAGACTTGAGAAACTGCGGATGGGGCCACCACCCCGGCAGCTGTTCGATGAGCCGCTTGGCTGCTCCGGTACCAGGCGCCTGTTTGCCCTGTACTGGCTGCGGGCGGTACGCGCACCAATTCTCCACGAAGGTCTCCTCGAAACAGTTGGTGATCCGGAACCTTATCGTATCTGGCGCTATAACCCGCGAGTCATCCCTCACCTGGTGGGCTTCAACTTGGGTGACACTGCAGATAGAGCCGATCACTGGCTATTGGTGGATTGTTTGTTGCGACTGCTGTATGTGGGAAAATCGGCGGATGTGATGGCTGTACTCGATTATCAGAAGCGTGGGATCATCGAACCGTTACCTGGTGCACCACCTGGACGTACCATCGGGGCGCCGATGCAGCTGATGGGGAAAACCCTGAGAGGCTCGCAAAGAA